>Ga0306864_1000321_pt1 | contig 23079 bp, 19 predicted proteins | sample AntRauTorckE5430_FD_190448 | JGI IMG/M metagenome (GOLD analysis project Ga0306864, IMG submission 190448) | Saline lake microbial communities from Rauer Islands, Antarctica - Metagenome Torckler E5 #430 (v2) (version 2) | ecosystem: Environmental > Aquatic > Non-marine Saline and Alkaline >...
AAGGAGCAAAGAGCCTAAATCATCCAAGTCAAGGTGGCAAAGGAAGAACGAGCGGCAAAGGGAAATATCCCAAGAGCGCAAAGTATCCAAACCTATCTACTCCAAGTGGTAAAGGAAGAAACGGACCCGTGAAGAAAATTACAGGGGACTCGCCAACCAAAGGGAAAAGACCCAAGAGCTCTAAAAGTCCAAACCCTCCACACACTGGTAGAAAAAAGAGAAAGAGATCCAAGGGCTCAACACATTTTAAAGGAAAAGGATTAATGGTCGAGAGAGCCAAAGTTGAGAATGGCACTAGAAATATGATATCGAACGAGTGAAAGCAGATTTCGCGTCGACTTTCTTACAGCTGTTCTTTGATAGATGAATTACTATTATGTTCATCTTATTAATCAGATACGATCTACATGCACACAGGATCACTTATGTCCACGTATTTTTCAGTGTATGTGTAGCTAATAGTAATCTCAATCGTTTATCGAAACTAAGACTTCAAACTGTGCTCCAATTTCGAGTAGGAGAATGTAGAGCTTTATTTGCTGATGTGAGGTTGGCATTCTTCGACTTCAATTCAGCAGAAGCTTATCACAAGGTTATTTAGTGTATCTGAAATCTGCCGAGAGTGCTGTAGCAGCATCTACCACAGAATACTGTCTAGGCATGCAAAGCAATACATCTGCACTTAACATGTGGTGGGGCAACATAAATTGTTATTTACATACAAAGGTTGGATGTAATGGTAACAGCCGCAAGGATTCATCTAAAAAGTGCCCAAACTGAATGGAAAGTGCGATAGCAACCTTCTACTGTAAGTAGGTCCTCTTTACTTTTGCATTAAACCAACAACATTATTTGAATCATCGTTTGGAAAAAGCACTCATTATGGGGGAATACATCTGATTGTAATTGGGGTGCATGTGAGAGAAATGAAGAGAAATGTTATTTGGTGAAACGTTAAGCTCTTCTTGCGATAACATCGGGTACGCTCTAAAGTGGAGCTCTAATCTTAAAGCAGCACTAGTAATAGCTATGTCGGATGGTAATGGTTATATACATTATTTTTGATACCTCTCAAGAGCATTTGGATGAATGGGTAGAGTATAACAAAGTGATATACACTATATATATGGGAACTTGATTCAGAAAAGAAGAAGGAGCTGCTGATACTGCTGAAAGTAGTCATCGGTATCGTGGTTAATGTTATGAACTCAATTTTTCTTGGTTTGATGATAGGAAAAGAGTAGCCATCCATATCTTGCGAAATGATACCTTTTCATCTCGCAGTGATAAATAATGGAACTGTTATTAAATTGTATGTGGACAGTTTACAGTTGATAAAGGACGTTAAGCAAGTGTTCAAAAAGCCTTCCATTCTCAATTTCAGCATATTTTCAATTTCAATTGTCGACAATCGACAAAGGTCAAAGGTGATGATAAAACAAATAGATACAAGCAAGCAGCATGGACGCCTCAGCAAGTGAACCAGGATATCAGTTGGACGGTTTAAAGCCCAAAACTAAGCTAGACTTCCTAGCTGAAAAACTTCTATCAGCATGTGGACTCCTTTCTAAATTGCCGAAGACTTGTTTCGATGCACATGACCAACCGTACCTTGGTGCTCTGGAGAAAATATTAGATATAGAGCATTTTGTAACTGCAGAAGTTGGTTCGGCTGCAGAAACTTCAAACGGGGACACTGCTGCACTCATGACTTGCACGAATAATCCGAATGACTCTCATAATGGCACAAACGGATTAAAGGGGACAAAGCAAAATTTGCCTGAATTTTGGTCCCCTCTATCTAATGGAGCAACAAGAGAATATAACACGCCTCTACCATGTTTGGAGGATTGTGCGCCTTTCACTGATCACTTCTACAGATGTGTGGGGCAAATGGTTGTATGTTCTTTTTCTTCTGCGTCAGGACCTTATCGGGCAGAAGTACAAAAGGACAACGAGTTCAAAGATGGGCATCGGCAGGACAACTATTCTCTCTATCAAAGTATCGATGCAATGAGAATCACTCATATTCTTTCTGTATTAATGGAATTGAATGTCGTCGAAGAGAGAAATACACGGTATTTTGTTGACGAGACTTTAAGAGGAGGTTCAGATGATCTGAGTCATGTATCCTTCCTAGATTTGCTTCTCTATTACACTGAAAGAAGCACACATGTATCTGTTTTAGATTCATCAGATAATGGGGTGAGATCTACATATAAATCGGTCCCACTGATGAATTCAATTTTTAAGCACTATGGGGCTTTACCACAACTAGAAAATCATGTCCACACCATGACCAGACTCTCACGGGCGAGGGTGCCAGCAATTACACGTGATGGCAGTTCTACTTCGCTGAAAATTATACACATGAAAAAGACAGAGGCATACCAAGAGAGACTGGAGGAAGAACTGCGCCGTCATATTGCTTGTCTAGATAGAATAACAGGCATGGTGTACGAGAGAGTTGACTGCACCTTGCGAGCGAAAGCTCGCTTGAGAATGGGAGGTTTGCTGCATACATTCGCTCTGACTAATGGAACAAGTAGAGGCAACGGACATCTTGGTCAAGAAAATACTGGAGCAGCATATGTTGATTCGATATTGAAGATTATGCTGAGGATATTACGTGGTGCATTGAAAATGGATAATAACGGAAGTGAGGAGGGTGAGAATCTTCCAGACTCCTACAAACATTTACTCCGCAATGTTCTTCTACCCTTGCATATACCATCCGGAATGATCCTCTGGAGAGATCAACAACCATTGCTAGGTTTGTATCATAAGACCCTCGTGCAATGTATTGGTGCCATAGTAACTCTCGACAAGAATCTGATAGAAGAAGTAATTCAGTACATTATTCATCCCAAGATTTGGCCTTTAGAAGGAAAACGAGAAGATGGCGGAACCAGGCTAGCAAACACCCCGAAGCTGGTCTTGCTTCTACATGAGATTGACACCTACATTGCTTTATTAGAGCTTGACACTGAAGAAATTTCGACACAGCTTTCAAAAGTGATTCATCCCATGGTTTTGCGGCTTTGCACCTGTATTTCATCTGACAATTCGCGTTCATCAGAACGTGCATTGGAATTTTTTAAGAACAGTGATTTCAGCACTCTAGTGCGAAATAATCTATCCAAGTTGATGAACCCACTATTGCGAGCACTTTGTCGTGTCGATACTGGAATGGAAATACCATGGAACCCAACCGTTCGTAAGATGACTCTGCTAGTGTTAAGAGACTTAGAAGGGTTTGACAAAGGTCTTTTCGAGGAAAGTTGTAGAAGCCTATTTTCTATCGAAGGAATACGACAAACCACGCACATTGTGAAATCTCATTCACCAAGCACCCTAATAGAAATTCATAATCAATCTCCTTCCGGTGAGATGATCTCCCTGCAGAAAGCTATGGGTAGTTGGCGACCTCCTCTAAACCCTGGCTCTATGCCCAAACCATCGCTAGATGAAAAAACTGACGACTCGTTGATGAATATGCCACCACCGATGCCACGAAAACCACCACATTATCGCAATGGTGTACAGCCGCCATTAGCCATCACTGGTGTAGCCCCATGGGCAATTAAAAGCAAACCAATTTCTCGACTGAATACAATGGCTTCATCAGGTAAAAATACCGATGTGCTTCCACAAAACATATCATCGAATGGATCAGGACAAGGACAGAATTCACGACGACGTCCACGGATGCCACCTTTAAAGCGTAAAGAACTATCTATACCAATGAGTATAGATGATTCTGGCGAATTAAAGAACCAGCAATCAGATCTAGAAGCAGTTCATGCGGATGTTCTATCCAAGGTCAGAGATTATATGGCAAAGTTAAGACCGTCTAGCTCAGAAAACGAAGGGGAGTCAGAAGATGGTATTAGCAGCTGGGCAAAAGCGCAAGCTCGTGAATCTCCTGTTTTACTTCCAGATCTAAAGTTCCACGATCTTGTGTTTGGAGATATTTTGGGAGCTGGGGCGTTTTCAACTGTCAAGGTGAGGCTCAATATTCTTATGTACAACTCTCATTGCGAGCCCATTCTATTGCTAACAACATTCATTTCGTCGCAGTATGCGCGACAAATCACTAAAGGCAAAACGCGCAGCTATTGGCCGGAATATGCAGTCAAGGTAAATTCAATTTTGTTTTTCGTAGTGGTACAGCCTAAAAATATTATCATGGTTCTTGAGATCAATTTTGTATAGATCTAACTCTTTGGTAATAGATCGTTAGCACCCAGAAGATTGAAGAGATGAATTATGAAAACTCGATCAACAGGGAGATCGCAATTTTGGGGTTGATGGAGCACCCATGCGTATCTAGACTTATCTCATCCTTCCGTTTCAGAGATGGGGCCTACCTGGTTCTTGAGTATGCTAGTGGTGGGGACTTACACACACTTCTAAAACGAAATGGTTCATTAGACGAGGAATCTACACGCTTTGTAGTAGGTGAAGTTATTTCGGCATTGCAGTACATCCATGAACTCAACTTTATCTTTGGTGACTTGAAGCCTGAAAATATCCTATTAACGGAGATGGGCCACGTCAAGCTCACGGACTTTGGTGCATGCCGTTCTCTCACAGATGAGGCGAAGAGCGCGGTAAAAACGGCAAGTAACAATACATTAAAATCGCTGAGAGATGGTGATTGGAGAGATCTAAAGAGCAGTGATCTTATGGACATCGATAGAGAATCAGTGGACGATGACGACAACGATGCTGACGATGCACGTATTGAAGGTACAACAGCCTTCCTACCACCCGAAGTTGTGCTTGGAGGTACCCCAACGAAATCGGCAGACAGCTGGGCTCTAGGCTGTGTATTCTATCAATGTCTTGCTGGCAGGCCACCACTTTTGGACTCCAATGAAGCTGCAACGAGGCAACGGATTGTTACTTTTGAATTCTCCTCTCCAGAGGCACCCGACAACGACTTCTTCCTTGAGAGATTAGGCACATCTTCCTTTAGCCAACTTTCGAAACATCTCATCAGGCGCTTGTTGGCAAAAAATCCCATTGAAAGACCAAATATGTGTACGGTTGCTATGGACGAATTCTTTCAAGGAAAGGATGTTTTTTTACTCCATACAAAACCACCTCATCGCTTAGATGCTGGTAAGATTAGTCCTTCACCTGATGCTACATGGTCAAGACGACAATTTAGCTCCATATGGGCTCCTCAACCACAGGCATATGTGATCTCAAATGCGAAATATGTTTCTACAAGCTATCTAGATAGATTAAATTCTCCAATCATTGAGAGAGGAGAGCGAGAAGCCTACTTTCTGTTGACAGAAAACAAAATGTTGACCAAAGTTTCTGAAGGATAGCAGATGTAGAAATCACATGCACAGAGCTATTGACATGTTGAGACACAGTTGTAACATCGACTAATCTGTAACTGCATTTTGTTACTCATCATGATCTCGGGCATTCCGCTGTTGCAACTGTTACGTGAAAATTTCATGCCAGGGACATTAGAGAGAACAAGTAACAAGTCGCGCTTTCCTTAGGCTTCATGTGTTTTCATTTGCATACATCATAATAACTGAACAATGCCAAAGCGGCAATAACTCCTGAGATGTGATAACCTTCCAAGTGAAGTATCACCACTGAACCTTGACTGAACAGTGAATCTTTCTCTCTTGATTTATTTATTCCTCATTCTTCAAAAATTTAAACTTGATATTTACAATGTCAACAAGCAACAACAAGAAGGTCCCATTTTTCATTTTTTGCTACAACCTTTAAAAACTACAACTATTTTCACGAGGAGCGTGACTTTCTTTCAGAGTCCCTACCCAGAGTGGTTATTATTTGTGGCACTCACCCACAACCGATCAAACTAAAAACTCCAGCCGATCATTCGCATGCGACATGATGTTGTGAGCATGTGTGGCCACACACAGGACAAGTTTAAAGTAGTACTTAGCAGTAAGTCCATAGACAGGGTAAAGCTTCAAGGAGTCTTTTCGATCCAGCTGTAATAAACCACACGTGATCCATATCAAATATGAGGTCAAACCACTGTAATGTCTGCACTATTATTGTGTACGGTTTCTTGAACGCATTAAGGGCAGCCAGTTTTACTCCGTCACCTCATCTCTCAAATAATGTACTCCTGAAAAGTGTTGGACTTCAGCCATTGAGATCCTCTGCTCCCTATCAGAATCCAATCTCATTATTAATGACGAATGATGCCACCAGAGTCGGCAAGATCACCTCTGATGATAATACATATATGAGAAAAGCCATCGAAGCTGCATCATTGGGTCTAGGGAACACGTATCCAAACCCCGCAGTAGGTTGTGTCCTCGTTTCTTCCAATGAAGAAGTCATCGGAGTTGGCTTTCATCCAAGAGCAGGTTATCCACATGCTGAAGTATTTGCATTGTTAGAAGCATGCGGTTACGTAAAGTCAGGACTTGATTCAGCAAAATCTATTGTACAGCATACGAAGAGTGGGAGTCAAAATGATGATGACTTGTCAGAAAATATTGCAAGAGTAAACGAGTTGTTGGAAACTTACTCTTCAGAAAGTGGTGCAAAGACACTTTTCGAGGGAAAACTAACAGGAAAAGATGTGACAGCTTATGTTACCCTTGAGCCATGCTGTCATTACGGAAAGACACCACCATGTGCATTGTCCCTTGTCCAAGCTGGAGTATCTCGAGTCGTTGTGGGGTTTCGTGATCCTAATCCTAAAGTAGACGGAGGAGGTGTGCTCTTATTAGAAAACGAAGGAATCAAGGTAGATGTAATGAACAACAAAGGATCGGTTGCTGAAGCCTGCGCAAATATCGTTTCTGCTTTTGTAAAGAGGATATCTCCACGAGCAGAAGAAGACGGTGCCGAACTAGCAGACTATAGCACATCTATGAATGGCGCCAAGCGGTCATTTCTTAGGAACAGAGCAGGAAGGAACAAGATGGATGGTAGCATGGTTGAATTTTCTTGGCCAAACTCTTCTTCGTCTGTTGACGCAAAAGATAAAAGTATTGACATGGAAGAAGTTATTGCTGGGCTTGAACTCAGTCACGCATGGATGGAAGCCATTGATGGTGCCCTATGGGACCATGAAATTATTTTGCTAAAATTATCCAATGCAATTAAAAAGAAGAAGGGAGCAAAGATACTTGGAGAAAGGATTGCAGAAGAGCTGAATGCTCACGTAGCACAAGTCGTTGGACACACGGCACTCTTGTATCGTCCTGGACGACCTGTCATACTAGACTTGAAAGAAGTTGTTGCTATTGAAGAATAAAATAATACTTAGTGAAACATTATTATCATCATTATTATCAGCTGATCATTGTATGATAGGTAGAGTAATCATGAATATTTTTCCTGGCCCTTCATTGGTGATCATTATTTTTTATAAGGCGTTTTCACACCGTCTGTCTGCCCGTTTAAATCGATCAACCGATGAGTAAAATGAAGAAAATCACAAAATTTACTCCATCATCAGGTTCATGTATTGTATAATGTTCGGGAAATTTCCGGAATACTCGTTACGTATCTTATCAAAAACTATTTTTGTTGTAGATTCCTTACCCCTACTAGAGAGTTCACAACCTTTCCTCCTCCCATTATTTCCCCCACCGTAGTCTACCGTTGTGCACTACTTGTAGGTACACATTCTAAGCAAACACTTTATAACTGAGTATCTTACAATTGTAATACATACCAATAGTCTCGAAAAGACCATTTGCCTATCATGTTTACAAGAGCAGCCAGAAGTTCTTTCTTCCGCTCACTTAGCAGCAGCAAGAGGAGTGTTAATACCATTCTGCAAACTAACATTGCCCTCAGAAGTGTTTCTACCGTTTCCAATGACCGTTCTAATAAAACCTTCACGGACCATCGTTCGAATGTAACAAAGACCCTCTCTAGGCCCAAGTCAACCGCAGCAGACACGACGGAAAACGATGGGTATACTATGGCGGATTCTCCTCTAAATCTTACTGATTTGAAAGCAGAGGTCTTAACGGAAGAGGACCAGAACGACCCTGTTATGGACTACACCTCTGACAAGACTAAATCTGGCACCCCTTCGCCATGGGCTGTCTTTGACGCCTGGGGTGCCGGAGATGAGATTCACGAACCTCTTAATCCTAGTGATGAAGCTAAACTGTCTGTTGAATCTGTCAGAATCCCTACCACTGAGGAAGAGAGCGACAACGCCACAGACGAGACCGCTATCCTTAAGGCATACGACAATCTGTTGAAGTCCAGATCTAGTGTCCACTTCGGATATCCTTATAATCTGATGTACAATCACGAAGAGTTGTACCAATTCATGAAGTACTCCATCAACAATCTTGGAGATCCTTTTGTGCCAAGTAACTATGGTGTCCACTCGAGACAATTCGAGTGCTCTGTTATTGACTTCTTTGCTGATTTATGGAATATTGATCCCGGTGAGTACTGGGGTTACGTAACAACCTGCGGAACCGAAGGCAACTTGCACGGAATTCTTCTCGCGAGGGAGTGCCATCCAGATGGTATTCTTTACTCCTCAAAGGAGACACATTACAGCATTTTCAAGGCAGCTAGGTACTACAGGATGGATGCAAAGGCTATCCCAACCCTGCCCATGGGAGAAATCGATTATGACATCCTTTCAGCTGAAATTGATAAGAATAGAGACCGCCCTGTCATCATCAATGTGAATATTGGAACTACCGTTAAGGGAGCAGTTGATAACCTTGACCGCATTTTGAGGATTCTAAACAATTTGAACATCCCTAGAGAGAGATTCCACATTCATTGCGATGGTGCCTTGTTCGCTATGATGATGCCATTTGTTGATTTCGCCCCTGAAATTACTTTCAAAAAACCTATTGATTCCATTGCTGTTAGTGGACACAAAATGCTTGGATGTCCCATGCCTTGTGGAATAACAATTGCGAGGAAGGAACATGTCAAGAAGGTGGAACAAAGGATTGATTACTTGAACTCTGTTGACACTACCATCATGGGTTCACGAAATGGACAGGCCGCACTCTATTTGTGGTACAGTTTGAGAAAGAAGGGCGTGAGTGGAATCAAGCGTGATGTTGTGTAAGTATATCGCAAAGCAGTCTCGCCTTTATTTTGTGTCTTTTCCTCCTTCTAGACTGAATCCTCACACGTTTCTCGTTTCCACATAACAGCCATTGTATGGAGACAGCGCAATACCTCCGTAACGCGCTTACTACTGCTGGGTTCACTGCCCGACTAAATGATCTCTCCAGCACCGTTGTGTTGGAGAGACCCCAAGACGATAAACTCATCAAGAGATGGCAGTTAGCTTGCGAAGAAGATATTGCTCACGTTGTTGTCATGCCCAACGTTACTAGAGCTAAGATTGACAAGTTTGTCCAAGAATTGATTGAATGCAGGGAAGAATTCGGAAGAATGAAGCCTGTAAGAGATGATTCGCCTCTCAATAAGTTGGCGTGCATCTCATGGGGAGGCAATGTTGTTGCACCTGTGGGAGACTTCAAGAGCGAATAATCAAGCAATTTTGTTAGTGCTGGGTTTTCAAGTTTTGCTAAAGCGTACAGCAACATCCGATTATACAATAAAATCAGAGGGCCCTTATTTGTTATAAAAAGAAGTAAAATAAGTAATGGAAAAAGATTTTTCTTTACAGTGATACCTTCTTGCTCACGGAAGTTCAAATCCTAGCAATCCCTTTTCTTTGCACTCTCTTAAAAGCTCATTGTGTGCTGGGCATGCATCATCTCCCAACTTGTAGAAGTAGCTGTTCCGCCATTCAAATTCTTTGACAGCACAAGGGAAACTAGTAACGACATCAGTATACGCTGCGAGGCGCTCTACTGCTCCTTCAGAGAAATTGATACCCTCTTTGGCTGCCACAGCAGCCAATAGCTCATTAATAACTTTTTCAACAAGATCTTTGTGATCAGATCCAGCCTGTCCTACCGATGCACACTCCTTGGACGTTCCAACGAGCATGTATGTTGAAATCCAAATCAATTTCTCAAACATTGCTGGTTTGTATTCCTCGGGAGTCACAACATTGCACTTCAAACCAAGAGAAGCCAGTATATTAGCCAATGCTTGTGCATGCACGCCAGTAGCAGCCGTCAAACCTTCAGGGTTCACGCTCGTGATACCATCGACAGGCTCAACCCCCAATGCAGGCACTGACAAATAAAGAAGCGCCTGACTGTTATCGGCCAAACCCTTATCAGCGAGATATCCATCTAGATACCCATTTTGCAAGAACACCAAATCCTTGAGCCTGTTCTCAGGACATTCTTCGATAATCTTGTCAAGCGAATCATTTCTAGTTGCAATAAGAATTGGAGTTCCTTCGTTATCAGAAGGAATTGAGTCTCCTCTCTTCAACAAAAGAGATTCACCACCTTTTCCCAAGATACTTCCAATTCTCCCACCCCCAATTACAGTGCAAAAACCAGATTCAGTAGAAGGGCCGTCGCCACCCTCGACCATGCCTCGTTTATTTGCCCATTCTTTTCTTGACGCAGCCTTGTCAGCTCCCCTAGAACCCATCGCTAACACCACACCGTTTGAACAATTAATTTTACTGCTAGATACAGCAGTCCAAGCGCTTGTCGCAGTTAGAGTTCCAATGGAAAAAAGAGCAGTAAGAAGCCTCATGATAAGTTTTGAATATGTTGTTGCCAAAGTGCCAAACTGTGCCAAGTTCAAGTGCCAATGAGAAAGATCTCGTTTTTGTGTGGTTTGCGGTCTGTCATAAATACGTCACCGTGTCAGTAAAAAGTAAAAAGATAGATAAATATGTCTTAGACGACGTACATAGACGGAAATGGAAACCAACTCATCGAAGATGATGATGCTGGTATGAGGTATGAAACGAAACGCCTTCTTTCAGTAAAGCAACTATCAGCTATCAGCTATTATCAGATATCGGACAACCTTATAAATAGTTGGAACTGTAAACATACACAGCAGGCTCGAGTCATGAAACTATCAGTACCATCAGCAACAATCATCGCAATGGCATTCTACGGATCTACGTCTGCAGCTTTCTCACTTGGAAGACAAAACATTGGAAGGAAGGCAGTGGGTAACGCTGCACAAATCTTTGGAGCCACTGCATATCTTGCACATGGTCCTGTGGCTGTATCCGCAGCAAAGAATTTCCAAACCAAATCATTTAGTAAAGCAACAGCTTTGAACATGGCGAAAGAAGCTCCTTTCAAGACATGGTCTTTCGACAAGGCATGTGATACCATGGAATTCAATGACGTATCATCTGCATCTATTGCAATTACTGACGATTTAAAGACAATTGATAATTCTGATTTGGTGATTATTGGAGTTTATGGGCCTAAGAAAGACGAAGAAGAGGATGATGACGAAGCAAAGAAGGAGGACGAAGAAGTCTCTCAGCCTACTCTTGTTGGAAAGGCAAAGGATCTTGATGATCTCCTGGAAGGGGCACTCACTGACCTCATGGAAGAAAACTTCAAAGATTTCAAGCATGGCGCATCTGCTGGAAAGGCAACTCCTGTTCTTCGAATATTTTCAGGAGATAAGACAAAAAGGATAATGCTTCTTGGCCTTGGAAGTGAGGGAAAAGATATGGAAGACGGTTTTGTGTCAAAGATTGGGTCTGCATTGGCCACCCAGTGTGATACGAATAAAAAGGTGAAAACATGCTCTATCGTTCTCCCTGCCTCATTCCCCATGGATGAAACGCACCTTCCTGATTTCTCCACTGAGTTCTACAACACTCTGTACTCAGACAATAGATATAGAACTGGAGACAACATTAAGATCAAAGCTGAGGGCTTGGAGACAGTCACCATTGTCGCTGAGGGTGGTGTTGCCGATTATGCTGCTGCTACCACAGCAATTGAAACCGGAAAAGCACTAGCTGCAGGGGTCAGTTTAACCAAGGATATTGTCAACGCACCACACAACGTGTTGAACAGTGAGAGTCTTGCCAATGTCGCAAGAAAGATCGCTGAAGAGAGCGGTGGGACCATCACGTGCACCATTTTGGGCAAGGAAGAGTGCGAAAAGAGAGGAATGGGAGCGTACTTGGGAGTAGCTCGTGGATCTGAGACGGAACCTCAGTTCATTCATATGACTTATACTCCGAAGAGTGGGGATGTAAAAAAGAAGGTTGGCATTGTTGGAAAGGGTTTGTTATTTGACACTGGGGGTTATAACATCAAGACTGCGATGATGGAGTTGATGAAATTTGATTGTGGAGGATCTGTAAGTTATTGTGAGAAAATATACATTATGCATGATTGAAATGACTTCTAAACTTGCAATCTCCTCTTCTTACAGGCCGCTGTTCTTGGTGCCGCAAAAGCTGTAGGTGCTTTGGCGCCAGAAGGAGTGGAAGCCCATTTTATTATAGCTGCATGCGAGGTAAAATATTCATTTACGCCATGACAATTTTTCGATTATGTTTTGCAACAACATCCACTAATTCTTACGTTGCCATTCACTGTTTATTACAAATTCAGAACATGATTAACGATAGGGCAATGGTACCAAGTGACGTTTTGACTGCTTCTAATGGGAAAACTATTGAGATTGGGAACACCGATGCTGAAGGTCGTCTTACTCTTGCTGACGCCTTGGTTTATGCAGATAAGGAAGTAGGTTGCGAGTCCATCATCGAGATGTCTACCTTGACTGGAGCTATAATGGTATCCCTCGGAAAGGAGGTGTGCGGAATTTTCACTGAAGATGATGATCTAGCAAAAGACTTGGCTGATGTGTCCAAGGTCACAGGCGAAAAGTCGTGGAGAATGCCAATGGTGAAGTCCTACAACAAACAGCTTGAGAGTAAGATTGCAGATCTCAATAATTGCGGAAGCCGCTATGGAGGATCCATCACTGCTGCATTATTCTTGCAGAACTTTGTGAACAAGAAGAAGCCTTTTGCACACATTGATATTGCTGGACCTGTGTGGGATGATAGCACGGGCGCAACTGGATTTGGTGCAAAAATGGTTACAGAATGGATCTCAAAACAGGGCAAGTAAATTCTTTGTTTGGCACAGCAGATTCTTTAGAACTAAAATAGGAATACTTCGATGATTCTACATAGATAAATAATCTGTATCGACTTGAGTGTGCCTTTCCCATTTTTCAAAAAAGAATTTGATTGATCCACAAGATCCTGCCACCTCTCGTTTCTTTCATATCTGAGACTTGAGAATAAGCATTGCCTATCAACATTATCGATCATCGATCATCTACAACTAGTAGTACTAGTAGTAGTAGAGTACGAGAGTCTTATCACAACAAAGCTATAGATCAGTCAAGATCGTCGCTACTGCCGCATTATTCTCGCAACATTTTGTTACCGACGATAATCTTTTTGCACACATTGATATTGCTGGACCTGTGTGAACGATAGTGCATAACATGCTTTGGTGCGAAAATAATTTTGAGGAAGCTAGATGACTTTTGCAAGAAACACGAATAACAAGTAAACCTTTGTCATGTTCCCATCGTCTGTTACATCATCTCTACCTACAAATAATCTCGACACTTTTCATTTTATTTTTGTTCCACAATCGCAATCGTAAGTCGCAAGATGATGATGTGATGATTCTTCGAGATGCTTCAAGAAGAAGATCGTGAAGAATCGTGAATCGTGAATCTGTTGAATTGACTTTTGCCTCTGAAAAGTGGCAGAGCGTGACGTCACAGAAAAAGAAGATGGAAGAGAAGAGAAAGGCGACGACTCATCCATCCAGTCAACAAGAGAAACGAGAAACCATCTGCTAAACAATTCGTAAACAATCAATACGCATACATACCTCTACGATGCCTTCTAATGCCTGTAAACAACACTACTATCCATTCAACACGATGCGTAAAATAAGTTTGATAATGCTACCATGCTATATGCAAATAACATGCGGTTTTTCCCCAAGCACATCATTGCATTATGCACATCCTTCTGTTCTCACGTCGGCCAGACGCTTATCTTCCATATCCTATGCAAATTCACCTGATTCTGCGGGTCCTCCCTCTCCAGAGTCCAAGGATGCGAAATATCCTATGCAATCCATCGGGAAGAAAGAATGGAGCAGGACAAAACGAAAGGCGGCAGCGCGAGCTATTACTAGGAGAAATCTAGATACTAACAGAAAAGATGCTGGGGCTTGGCATCAACGAGAAGAGATGATGCAACATGACATATTGACTAAAGATTTAGAGAATGAGTTAGGTCGAAAGATTGTGCAAGCAAAGAGGCTGAGAGATGATATGACAAAAATTATAGAAAAACAAAAAGATTTGGATTTTGAGAAGACTTGGGATGAAAGTGAGGCAAATTCTATCTGGGGTTCAGAACTAGACCCAGATTTAAGTGATGATGATGTGGGATTCATTTCCACATATGAACATCTGCTAACAGAAAGTGATGAATCAATGGAGTCTTGGGCTGGATCACTCGAAAATTTCGACTTTACAGGAGATCAGCGAATCTCTAGCACTCTCGTGAAAGACGGATCTAAGCTTAATGTTTCTGGGTTCGAATCCGATCTTACACTTCTCACTGACGAAGATGTTATCACAAAATTGAACGTTCCTGGAGGTAAAGAAGAATTAAGTAACATCCTGTTGCTGGGAGCAGAAGCTCGAACTACATTGATGAGGAGTAATATCCGTTTAGTCGTGTCGATATCAAAGAAGTGGATGGGAAGAAGCTTTGCTGCTGGTAACAAGGAAGGTGCAAGATCTGTGAATTTATATAGCGGAGGTTGGGATAGACCCAGTTTAGATGAAGTTATACAGGAAGGCGTCCTGGGACTTGCACGCGCTGTGGACAAATTTGATCCTAGCAGAGGTCTTCGATTCAGTACATATTCTACACACTGGATTACGAGCTTTGTAAGGCAATGTTTTCAAAGCGCTACGACCGGATGCCTCAAGGTTCCTGCCCAATTGCACGAAATTAAGGTGAGAATTAGAATTTGAAGTCGAACGAGTATTGTTATTATCGGTCAGTATCTAACAAGCATCTGCTTTACAATAGAATTCCTACAGATCACTTGTGAAACAGTACGTCGAGTCGTCAGAACCAGTGCCTTCGGAGGAAGCTCTTGCAGCAGAAATAGGAGTGACACTAAATCGATTGCGCACGGCAATCAGATCAACAGAGGCTCTTCTTTCAATAGACGAACCAGTGTACAATGGCGGAAGCGCAGCATACAAAGGATCTGGGGCCGGAGGTGATAATTCAGGAGAAAGTAGCTTGCTCTTAATGGATCGTTTGCAATGTAACGACGTACCACCAGAGGATTATGTCGAAATTAGTTTCCTCCGGCAAACTTTGGAAAACGTAATGGCAGCAGAATTGTCGCCCCACGAACGCGACATTGTTCGTCTTCGTCTGGGTTTGGATGACGGCCAAACTAGAACTGTCAGAGAAGTTGTTGAAGAATGCGGGGGTGGAATAACCGTTTCTGACGTAAGATCCGCTGAAAGAAGGGCGTTCAAGAAACTTAGAAGTCCAAATGCGTTGCACGCACACAACCTCGTCGAATACGTGGATATGCTTGGTGTTGATATTGATAATCAACGATAATAATCACATTTTACAACTTTATTTGTTTCGTCAATCCTATCATTCGAGATAATGAAGAGCCAACAAGCGAAATCAATAATGCCAGTACCTATATTTTTGTGTCTTCAAAAATCATCGAAAAGAATCTTAATTAACACAAGTTTATTTGACTTTAATGGTAATGAAGTTCGATAAAACCGAGTAAGGCCTTCTTTAGATAGCTGAACCAACGTTTTCCGTTGCAAATAGTTCATATACCTCATAAGCTCGCAACACAAATACGGGTCGGCTTAACTACTGAGATCTGAGTCGTTGACGTTCATGTTGAGTTGGTCCAAAGAAACTTCATCAAGGGAATCTTCTTCTGGGAGCTCCTCAATAGTCTCTGGACTATATCCTTTTGGAATTATACTTTGCAAATCAAATGCGGGAACACCGGGTTTTGTTTGAGTAGACCAAGCCATTGGTACATCATCAAATGAAATCGAGTTGGAATTGTTAATATCACTATCATCCAAGTTTGCTTTTTCTGGTACGGTCTCTTCCGGATTTTTTTTACGCCTATAAGCATAAACTCCAAAGACGACAAAGACAGCGGCTAGAGCACTCAAAACAACAGGAGTGGCAAGCCTTGAGGAAATAGGCCCAGGTGGAGTATTATTGCTGCCTCCAAGGCCAGGATTGGATCCGCTAATGCATTCAAGGCCTTCAATTGCTGGATGTTCTATCAACAAAGTGCCATCATTCAACGCATCACAGGTAAGTACCTTGATCGCATTTAGGTCGACATCATCTCCGCTAAAGTAGAATGTCATTTTTCCATCAATCACATTACACTCACTTTCTTGACTATCTGCAGGGCAGCTGGCTACGTGCGAAGAATGTTAGTAGAAATGAGGTGAGAGATGATCTGAATGTAAACATATTGACGAATATTGAATTCAAAGGGCTTTCACTTACTAGATACTAAATCAGGCGGGTTTGAAGATGCTCCTAGGAGTGCAAGCCTACGACTCGTATGGCTGGTGGCATCTGTCAAGGCGCGAGTATTAGTGCTACATTGAAAGATACTAGGTAGAATCTTTTCCAGAAGTTTTTCTTCAAGAATCGGCAAAATTTCACTTGTCAAATCAGCACCATTCCTTTGCGTCACAATCTTATATTTGTAATCAACAAAGTCTTTATTAGCTGCACTGCTCACATTCATGTCACCATTCGCATCAATGCTACAGTCAACGGTCGGCTGCAAGATTGTTGGCGATGCCGATGGGACCATTGTCATTACTGCAGCAACCTCATTTGGAAATTCACTTGGTGTAAGAGATGGCTCAGGAGATGGTGAGTCTGTGGATATCGCAGAATTAGGAGGTGCAGCTCCTTCAGATATGCTTCTTGGGGGGATGTTTTCGAAATGCCTGTATAGTGGATTATTCATAACAAATTCTTCGAGAGTTCCCACATCTACATCATTTTGATTATTTTCCCTGTTGAACAAAGCAAATATTTCTCTCTGATTCAGAGTCATCTTGCTATTGATTTGGAGTTGGAATCTTTTGTTGTGTTATGAATAAGGTTCACAAATTTTCGATCAGTGCAAATCGGCCGTTGTTCTGAAAATGAGGAAAATAATTCGTTTGCTGTTTTACATGAATGAACGAATTCCGCCGCCGAGTCAAGAATGTAATGTCTTAACATGAAGTACAGATTTCTTATACTATTATTATGTGCCAACACTGCACAGTTTATTTAAACGAAGAAGACATCATCATCACGGCACAGATTTGAACACGGATTTTTGTGAATAGTTGAAGTTTGATTGACAAAACGGTATTGTTTGGCGCGAATTTAATCAAGGCTTTTTTGGCCTCCCGAGCTCCCGAGACAAAGAAGAGGATTTTGACCAGCAACCAGCAACCAGCATCATAAATCATAATTATTACGAAGCATAAAACCGAAGACACCGACCGATCAAAGCAACTTAAACTACCTATGCTGCATAAAGACACATTTGATTAACATGAGCATAGATTCGTCGTTCATCCCTTTTGCTATTACATTTCTCTCTGGCGCAAGTTATGGGCTAATGACTGTTATTGTTGGTCAACCTCTGGATACAATAAAAACTCGTATGCAAGGCATGTCATCCTCGTCTGCATCTCATATCCTTCGAGATCTTTACTCAACAGAAGGCATCAAAGGACTATACCGTGGTGGTCTTCCTCTTTTGATTGGTGGGAGCTTCATGCGATCGGCTCAATTTGGCTTCAGTGCAAAGGCGAGAGATTTTCTTGAAGAAAGTAAATTTCCAAGCTACAAGGCTTTTAATACGTTGGACTCCAATGTGTTGCTTGCTGGTATTGCAGGCGGCATAGGAAGGGCAATGATCGAGATACCAACAGACTTCTTGAAAATCAGACGACAAGTTCAATTAGATGCGAATGCTAAAATGAAATTTTCCATGTTGAGGAAGAATCTAATGGATGGCAGCATTGTCACGTTTGGAAGAAATACGATTTTGTTTACTTCTTTCATTGTGTATGTGGACTTATCAAAGCAGGCTTGCACTGCTGGACTAATACCGGTATTTCTATGCAATGATGATTCCACTGGTTTGTCTCCTTTTGCAAAAGGTTCCATCTGTGCCAATATGGCATGGCTGAGTTGCTGGCCTTTTGACGTTGTCAAAACTCAGCGTCAGAGTGGAAATGTTGCATCTGATATTGGTGCGATAGAACTACTGAAAGATAATATGAGACAAGGCAAACTCTTTCGGGGCTTAGCGCCAGGTCTGGTGAGGTCATCGATCGCGAACGGTTCAAGTATGGTTGTTTATGAATCAGTGCATTCAAATTTATCTCTTTTCTTTGATGTTCAAAGGAAAGATATGCTCTGATGAATGAACTTGGCTAGTATTGCGTAGATAAAATAATTTTAAATTGAATAGCATCTAATACTCTATCCTACTCTATCTAGAGATACGAACACACACATCTACGATATGCTTATTTATTATGGCTTTCAACCTGCTTATTTGATTTATTTAAATCTCCTCACTTCCAACTTGCTTACGTCACCAAATAACTGGGGGCGGGCCCTTTTTTAATTGGCTGCGAGACGCATGAAGCAACGTGGACTTCATTACGATTTTTGAAGATAGAAAGATTAACTCCAACAAAGAAGAAGAATCTGTAATCTGTACTTCAGCAGTCTCAACATAATCTTTGTCAGTCACAGACAAGTGACAAGGGTTCTGGGTTTAAAGAGTGCGCTACTCCTTCAAAGGAAACCTACCACCTGCTTGCTATACAACAAGGAGATGAGAATACAAGGAAATTTGGTAATTCTACTGGCAGTTGCCTTTACCAGGGCAACTGTTTGTATTGCGAAGAGTGTGGACAATAGCGAAGATTCCAATACTGAAAAGATAGCAGGCTTGTCGGAACATGGTAACACAACAGAAGAAATGCTACGTACGACTATCGAAGACGACGATGTTCACAATTACGAAAAGAGGATTCGCCTAGCAAGGAAGAATTGGAAAAAGACATTTGAGGAGATTAGATCCATAGCGGTAGATTTCTCTCCAGACAGTAAAAAGATTGGAAAGAAGTCTAAACGAAAAGAATTAGACCAGTGGAAGTTATTTCTGGATGGAGAGAATCGCGGTGTGAGCGGATTAGCTTCAAATGATACGACAGCGCTTGACATTGAACTCGTGCATTCGCCATCTACTAGGAATAGTACAGTCGTTGTTGTATCGGATGAAAATGGCCGTCCAAAAAGATCACGTCAGAGATTTGATGGGTTTGCAAATTGGGACGGTCTTCTTCAACAGTGGGCTGATGATGCTCGACACTACGCATCGAAAGAAAAGGGCGAAACAAAAAGAAAATCTGAAATCTCAACTCTGGCACCGAGCCAAAAGGAAGTAGTTCCTTTCTCTCCAAGAATAGCGAGAGCTGGAGAGGAAATCCTTCCACATACCGATATTGGTGACAAATCAAAAAACGTATGGATCGTCACAACAGCTGCATTACCATGGATGACAGGCACTGGAGTAAACCCGCTGTTACGTGCAGCCTATATGACACAAGGCCGCAAAGAAGCCGGTGGAAAAGTGACACTGATGCTACCATGGTTGGAACTTGAGAAAGACAGAGACGAGATATATGGCAAGGAAAGAGATTTTAATACGCCAGAACAGCAAGAATCATGGATCAAAAATTGGTTGAGTGAAAAGGCTGAATTGAAAGAGGCATCGGAGTCACTTAATATTGCATGGTACACAGGGCGTCATGAAACACAAGAAAATTCAATTTATAGCATGGGAGATATTATAGCAATGATTCCGGTAAGTTCTATGAATGAAAGCGAGCTTGATTACTTTCTATTTATATTCTATTCGCTCAATCTTGTGTGATTTCTGTGTAGAAGGAAGATGCTGACATTTGCGTTTTGGAAGAGCCGGAACATCTCAATTGGTACCGAGCACCTGGAGAAAGGTAAGGATCTTGCTCCTGTCTTCCAACTTCATGACAATTCTGTTCACTAACATTATCCATAGTTGGACAAGCAAGTTCAAGCACGTCGTAGGCATCGTTCATACAAACTATTTTGTGTATGCACAGGAACAACCAGCCGCATATCTGAGGGTAAGTAGTTACATATGCCCTTCTTCTTGCTTCTGCTGCACTGCCTTTTCTCACATTGCAATCAAAATAGGCACCAGGCATGCGATTACTGAGCTCGTGGATGTGTAGAGCCCACTGCCACAGAATTATTAAATTATCTGGAACCCTGGGAAAGTTTGCACCAGAAAAAGAATTGGTTGAAAATGTTCACGGGGTTAGAAACGCATTTCTCGAATATGGAAAAGAGCTTTCGACAACGTTAAAGTCTCCTGATGGGACAGATCATCCAGTCTTTGGTCCAAATGCAGACCCAAAGGTATATTTTATAGGGAAAATGTTGTGGTCGAAAGGAATTGGATCTTTGATGGAGCTACTCCAGTATGCAGAAGAAAGTGCAGACCTAAAGGTAGACTTCGACATGTATGGTGGAGGTCCTAATCTTGATGAAGCTCAACAACGTAGCACGAAGCTGGGTTTGACGATGGAATTTCACGGTCCTATTGATCATGCCGCTCTAGCATCAACCCACAAAATATTTGTAAATCCATCCTTATCGGAGGTTCTCTGCACAACTGTGGCTGAAGCTCTTGCAATGGGAAAGTTTGTGGTCGTGCCTTCCCATCCTTCTAATGATTTCTTTGCGCAATTCCCTAACTGTCTTACTTATGCAAACAAAGAGGAGTTTGTCGGTTAGTATTTATAAGGAGATTGCAAACTGCGTGATTTCTGCATGATGCATTCTCAAAAACCTTGTTTTCTTCACACTATCAGGCAATCTATATTACGCGCTTACGCACTCACCAGAACCGTTATCAGATGAGTATTCATATGCCCTATCATGGAATGCTGCCAATGACAGGTTTGCGGCTGCTGGGTGTATCACCAAAGGAGAGGCTGATGAGTTTGCCCATGCCATGTCTACAGATGAAGCCGGCATTGAGGTAAGTATAAGCAAAGTATTGACTGCACTGAAGCAAAATCCCATTTATTAACCTTCTCTTTCACTGGAATAGATTGGATTGCCACCTTTAATAGAAGATGAAGAACGCCGAAAGCAATTATCGACGACGATGAAGAATACCAGAGACTGGTACCGAGAGTTCCGAGCTAATCTCTCGCAAGAAATTCGTCAAAGCAATGTGTTACCTCAAGACATTCAAAAGCGACTTTTATCAGAATTGGACAAAAGATTAGATCTTGATGTTGATTCACTACTGTATTCGCCAAAATTAAAGCTTCAGCTGTCCCCAGCAAAATTGGACAAGCAGCTTCTAGACTTGTATAATGCAGTTGCCGATAACCCAAGTGCAGATATATTGCGAACAGTGATGGGGGGTGCTAATGTAGGTAGACAGAGTTACTATCTGAAACAACAGGCTCGCAAACAAAAGACTAGAGCAAAATTAGAAAGCAGAGAGAAAAATTCGCTACCTCAATTTTTGGATGATGTTGGCATGGGCGAATATCGAAGTGCTACCTCATGGATTAAGAAGACTCTTCGACGCAATTTACAACAAAATGTTGGCCAAAGCTTTTTGCAAGACAAAAAAATCTCTATGAATATCGAAAACAAGAATTCGCATCAAAACAAAGACGAAACAACAATGATCGCATATTTCGGAAAATCACAACCATCGAGGACAATACCATTTTACTCCTTCCCCACACAGCACTATGCAAGGCGACTGGGCTCAAGGCTACCTCCATTATTAATTTGAGTTAAAAATCTAGTTGTTGCAAACCGTGACGACTCGTATTAGGTTTTGTTTTTGAAATGAAAAAGAACAATGAAATCTGATGAAATTGATGATGATGATGAGATGATATTCCAAATTCGTACCTGTAATTTTCAGCGCGGAAAATATTCGACAGTTTTAGCTGAACTTTTGACCGTTGGAAAATTGAAAATACTGCGAAGTTTCAGTTTGGGATTTGAAAACCACTTTTTCCAGCAAGACCCCACCAGGCAAGACACATCCAGACACATCCTTCCTCTTTCATCTCTAAGCTACCGACTACCATAAATAGCTATTAGTATTCTAACATAATTATCATCAGAATTAAACGAATCAAATTATATCAGCACCATAAGCATAGATTTTAATTGCAACATGTCAAAAGAAAGTGAACCAAAGACGGCCTCTAATGAGTTAGAGGTAGTACCTCCAAACGAAGCCAATATGACAGATGAAGAAGCGTCGCCTTCCCCAAAGCCGAAAATTGAAACAGATAAAAGTGAGTTCGGGATATCAAAAGAAGAGGACCTTCTGGCTACGGAAGCTGGAGAGGAAGAGGATAATCTAGCCGTAGAAGCAGTCATAAAGGAGGATGAGGAACATTTAGCTGCGAAAAATGAGGAAGAACAAGCAGCCAAGAAAGAGGAAGAGGAACATCTAGCCGCAGAGGCTGCCAAGAAGGACGAAGAGGAACATTCGGCTACCGAAGCAGCCAAAAAGGAGGAAGAGGAACGTCTAGCTGCAGAAGCAGTCAAAAAGGAAGAGGAACGTCTAGCTGCAGAAGTAGCCAAAAAGGAGGAAGAGGAACGTATCACCGCAGAAGCTGCCAAGAAGGAGGAAGAGGAACATCTAGCCGCAGAAGCAGTCAAAAAGGAGGAAGAGGAACGTCTAGCCGCAGAAGTAACCAAAAAGGAGGAAGAGGAACGTTTAGCCGCAGAAGCAGTCAAGAAGGAGGAAGAGGAACGTCTAGCCGCAGTAACAGTCAAGAAGGAGGAAGAGGAACGTTTAGCCGCAGAAGCTGCCAAGAAGCAGGAAGAGGAATATTTAGCTGCCGAAGCTGCGAAAATTGAGGAAGAGGAACATTTAGCTGCAGAAGCAGCCAAGAAAGAGGAAGAGGAACGTTTAGCCGCAGAAGCTGCCATGAAGGACGAAGAGGAAC
>Ga0306864_1000322_pt1 | contig 23077 bp, 16 predicted proteins | sample AntRauTorckE5430_FD_190448 | JGI IMG/M metagenome (GOLD analysis project Ga0306864, IMG submission 190448) | Saline lake microbial communities from Rauer Islands, Antarctica - Metagenome Torckler E5 #430 (v2) (version 2) | ecosystem: Environmental > Aquatic > Non-marine Saline and Alkaline >...
GTCGCAATGCTGTGGGCGTCATGCGACTTGGCTGCCATGACTCCTGTATTTTTCAAGGCGGCTTTAGAAGTTGTATTCTTCTTCGTGGGTGCTCTCTTTCTTTTCATAGGTTCCTCTTGGGCTCGGCTCAGCAACGATTGAAGAGCATTCTGTCCAGGTCCAGGAACGCTTGAAGTCGCAACGCTACCGAAAGCATGAAATCTGTTCCCTAATGCAGCATTCAAGTCAACCTTCGAAGTAGCGGAAGACAATAATGCAGTTAACGCCAAATTTCCTACGCCAGTATCAATTGAGTCATTGCTATCGTCACTGTCGCTTTTATTACTGCTATGGTTGTTGGCAAAGTCTTTTACTTCTCTTGCACCACCGACTCTCGTGACCTTTTCTCTTGGAACCCTTTTCTTATATGCTTGCGATAGCAAATTTTCTAATGCGCCAATACCTTGTAGTTGGCTCTCTTCTTCAACAGAAAAATCATCATCGTAGCTTGCGTTTGCATACAAATCACAGCCTTCATTGTTAATATCATCAAATGTATCATCAAACAGCCAGTCTTCATGCGTCGCTGCTATGGTTTCATCCCTTCTTGCTTGCAGTCCATGTTTTCTTCTACCAATAGTTTTGTTTTTTTCTATCTTTTTGCATTGCGTAGATAAAGCACTTTCCGTAATTTGTTGAAGCGCTTTTTCAATTCCATTCTTTAGTCCATTCGAAATTGTACCTTGACAACATATACAGATAGAATCATGCGCTAGAGGAAGAGCTACCGCTTTCTGTTGCAAAGATAAAGCTCGGATTGAAATTGCTGCCACTTCTTCTTTTCGTTCATTTGGATCTACTTCCGCAAGATTTAAGCTGTCCAGCGGCTCTCCAAGTAGAGATGCTTTGACCAGGACAGCAAAAGTTGAAGTACTATGGTGTTGATATTGCCGCATCTTTATAAGCGGGTCGAGTGTTTGATGAACTGACTGCAATTGCCGAGAAGGCCTCGAGGAACGTTCGTTGACAGCAAGATTCATCGCAATATTTCCAGTGATCTCATGGTAGTGCTGTGAATCACTCATGAAAGAATCCTTGAACTCAGATATTTCAACTGCTTGAGTCAAAACAGCGCAATTCCTTTCACTTTCCACACTATCCAAGACTGCTCCAAGTTGTCTTTGATTTTGATCAAAAGTACGTTTCTGTTTCAACGCAACTGAATGATAATACTGTTCGCTCCCAATCAGACCTTCGAGGGACCCTGGGCCAGCATATTCACAAAACTGCAGCGATTTCTTTAGACGATCGATAACACGAATACAATCCTTTGACATTTCTAAATCTGCGCTTGAGTTTGACGTTGCTAATGCCAAATCTCTGATGCGAAATATTATTGAATATTGATTTTGCGTGATGCGGATTGGTGCGATATAATATTTGCGGAATGCTCTTCTGCCTCCTTCTTCATAGGAAGCACCCATTGCCATTGCCATTGCGGACAAATAATACTTGTCTGATTCAGGACCATCCTCAATTTTAGACTGATGGTCTCGCCTTCTTATCACATTTGGCAGTGGATTGGTTTCATATATTGTGTATATTACAAAAATGGCAAATATTCCTTTCAATAATCTATCACGTGTCACATCATCAGTTTCTGGGTTTGTTGCGGATTCAGATAGGGGCATCGGATGTGGCATTATGTCCAAGGTAGCCGAGTAAATCATTTGGATGTATGCCTCCTTATCACATCTTGGAGGACAAGTTCGAGTATGGACTATGCCGAATCTTGTTCTTTTAAAGGTGTTCTTGAAAACTTTGAACACAGTACCTGGTTTATTCAATATCTTGCTAGTAAAGGCATTGTCTTTGTGCATTGCTAAATCCTTTTTAAACTCACTCCTTAGAGAAATCAAGTCAGCCTTCAGAGCTCGTTGAATTGGTCCGCCGTACATGAGTTGCTGCAATTTATGATCAATTTCTAGACAATTTTCATCTTGAACTGCTGTGTCAACGCCTGTTGTTTCTTGGGTAAACTCCAACCTCTTCTTAGCCTCGAGCTTACCGCCAAACATTGGAACTCTGGGTATCAAAGGAAGCATGATTTTCGTTTACCATATGGGTAGAGTCAACTTCAACTTAGGATTGAGTGCGCCAACCACCCAGTTATACAGGAAAGCTTGAGATAGAGGATATATGCAGCCGATAGATAATTCAGTGTTATGGGGTCTGTGGTGAGCGTCTCTAAAAGTTGCTTTATTCTACTCTCTACTCTGAGAGTAGACAGAGCGGAGAGTCGTAGTAGGGTGGTAAAGTGGAGAGTGTCGAGTGGCGAGTGAGTGGCTAATCTGTATTACGAATTACGAGCTCTACTGTTTTTTTTTACAGCGTACTTCATTGTTTTATTTATGAAAAGATAATTTTCAATGATCGATTATTTTATTGGTTCTAATTTACCCCTGATCGAAATGTAGCCCGGGCTACATTAATTTTGTTAGCAATTTTTACGCGAACGTATAAAAAGTGCTAACAAAATGATTTTGAGAAGGTTAAAAATCATCAAACCAACAACGCTAGAGGATTTGTAACAAGTCCAGTACTCTAAGCTACTCTAAATGTGATTGCTTTGTACTTTCTAAACATTCATATTTTAGTATGGTTTATCCGTAGAATTTACGTAGAATTATTGAGGCTTGAACAATTATGGAAAATTGTGTTTTCATGCGTTCTAAAGCATTGTAGAAACTAGATCCAGGGGTAATGCCTTTCTATGATACATACACAAGACTCCTATAATGTTTTTTCTGGTGCTAATTTTCGGTGAAGGCAGGTGAAGGTGCACCTCTCAGTTTTAGCAAGTAGAAATGATTTTTATGATTTTTACGCGGCAAAGCTAGCGGGCTACATTTAGATCCGGGCTACATTAATTTTTGGGGTAGGGTTATTAAGAGTTATTAAGCTACAGAATAATACAGAAGTGAATGACGAACTGAAGCTATGGTAGTCTATGATTACAAAAAAACTGCCAACCACTTCGCACTTATTGTATACTTTCTTTTGTTTAGGCACTCCATTGTTTCAATTTATTGTCTCATGCTGATAGCTGTCACGCAACATCCTCCTCAGTCATTCAGCCTTTCTTCTTCCGTTGTGAGTGAGGCTTCCATGAAAGAAAATTGTTGTTACAGATCCGAATCTTTTTTCTGCAGCATTTTGGGATATCAAGGTATGTAAGTAAGTAAAGATCGAATTATAAAAACAAAAAAGAATTCCATATAAGATACTTACTCCTGCTTCTTGTAGTGTGAAATGATATCTTGCCGGATGTAAACGACATGTTGGCCTTTCCACACTTTGATCATATTTAAGGATTGAAGAGTACTGATAATATCTTCAGATTTGATGCCTGTCATTTCGCTCAATCCCTTGATTTGCAAATTGTCTTCTGGTTTCTGCTTGTCCAAGAGAGTTAAAAGAATATGTGTCCAATAACTGCGGTACGATATTTTTCCAAGATCGCTCAACGGCTTCTCTGGAGAACCAGGCTTTCCTTCTCTCTTACTCAATTCGTAGCTGAGACTGATGATAAACTTGCCATAACCGCACTTTTGAAATTGCGGAAATGTCAAGATGCATGCTAAATTGTAGTCTTCTGCTGACTGCTTCTCCTTCGAAAAATAACCAACAATATGAGCTCCATTTTCGTCGGTCTCGGTAATCACATAAAAATTGAAGGGGTCAACGTCGTAGTAGAGATTCTTGTGATCCAAGAAAAGCTTTGCCAACAGGCACAAGTTTTGACAATAAACACGATGATCTTTTCCATCAATCTCATATACACACAAATTACACGTGTCTGTGCCCTCTCTATAGATCTCGCTTCCGGGAGGTGCCCGCCAGGAGCATTCTTTCTTATGCCTCAAGTAATTGTCCTTCCTCTTGCAGTACTTAAGACAGAATTCACAAACGAATAGCTTTTCTTCGGTCGCATAGTCTTCGGGATAGGGAGAGTAGTACCAAGCCTCTACCTCCCAACATCCCATGTAAATTTTTTCGATGTTTTTCACTTTAGTTGCCTCCTCGTGTTCTCGTTCCAACGCTGCGAGTGTAGGGTCACCTCCAGCATTTTGGCTAGATGCGTGCCAATTTCCACCACCAATACGAAATTCTCCTTCGGTTGTGCTGCCAAGAGTAGCTTGCCTTGTGCGCCTGGTCACAGGTTTCTTCTCCTCCCCTTCAGTTTCATTTTTTACTTCACCATCTTTATCTTCGTTGATGACTTCCTTCTCAACTTTCACCCTCTCAATCATCGTACTCAAATCAAATTTTGATAATGAAATCCACTCGTCTAGCCTCCTTTGACATCCGATGGGTTACAAATAAATTGAATAGGTATTGAGCACAGATGAATCCGAGCAATAAGCGAATAGAATGAGATCGATCAACTCACCTATCATGGTCAATATAATGTACGTAGTAATCTATTTGATCAGCTTTCAATCCTTCTAGTTCACTTTCTGAAGAACTAACCCCGAGTAGCTTTGCGTTGCCATCTCCCAACAATTGAATTTCAGTTTTCATAATCCCAACAGGTGCAGAAGATGGCTCTTTACTCTTTGTCTGACTTGTAGCTGTGCCTACATCGCTCGAAGTTTTTTTTTGCAATTTCCTCTTCTTACTGCGGCGCTTCCAAAAATCGCATGGTCGGCGTTCGACAACCACTACCTGGAGCTTAGAGTTCTGTCCGTCTCTCCATGTAACAAGCACCATACCTTTATCACCAACCTACGAAATACAAACTGTAAGTAAGATGCACAAATAGATCTGCTTACAAACGGAACGTCGAACATTATGTTCTGACCGTCTCGGCAATTAAAACCACTTGCCGATACGTACCTGGAGAGGTTGAGGCTCCTTTTCCTCTTCATCCTTAGAAATATCCAGTTCAATATTTTTATCGACCTGAATCGGCGCAATAGATACAGGAATTGAACTAATTGCGGCTACTGGTGCCATCAACACCTCCTTAGCAGGTGAATTGACTTCGGGCATTATGTATCTGTTCGCGTGAGTGCAAACGCGCTTCCTCGAACGAATGTGCTCGGCGTGTCAAAGCTGATATTCAAATGAACAGGCACAGATAGCTCTTGGTTACCAATGAAATTTGAAGGGTTTAGTATATACTTTCGCGAAGCGCCCTATGACAGTAGTGTAATATGCAACGCAGTTAATATGGTGTATGGTGTATTATGGGAGTGCAATGATGGGCAGTAGGTACTAAGTACTGCTGTCGACTGGTGACGTTGGAGGTGAGCGGTGAGCGGGCGGGCGTGTAGCGAGCGTGTGGAAGAAGATATTTATCTCGACCAAAAGCGCGCACTGTCGAGAAAGGGAAAGCGCGCCACTTACTATCCAGTACTATCCCTGACTATCCCACTATCCTCCTCACTACTTACAACCTGACTATTAACTACCTCCTCACACACTTGAACTTCTGACAAACAGGTTAATCTAATCGATCGTCGATCGAACTATAAAGTCATCAAACAGCATCAAGCATCAACCAATTGCATCAACCACTACTTTCACTTCTTCTACCTCTAGAGACTCTAGACTAGACTTCTTCACAAGCAACAAGAGGATTCGGCAACATCCTTTTCAATTGCTTTGTGCCAATCTTCTTTTTGAGCATGACGATTCAAGTTCTTATAGAACCGAACGCTGCTGTGTGCCAGTCAGCACAAATTGCGCTCGCAGCATCCGAATTTGCTGACGATAAAGACGGCACGGAATCTACGCTCTTAATAAGACTAACAATTGGAACTGGAAATATTTTCCATCCGAATACACAAATGCATATCATTCCTCCGACAGGATTGCATGATTTCGATCCCAAGATTCAGCAAGAGATGTTCGTTTCAATAGGGGCTAATAATTTGTTTGAAGAGAAAAGTCGCGTGACCTTTGACCTATCGGATATCCCATTTGAAAAACATAGCGAAGAGAAAAGTAGTATGCCACTTTTAGGAAGCTATAATCAGATTTTAGCTTCAAGTCATGTCCGCTGCACTTCAATAGGTAATGCCAATATATTTCATGCGAAATGTAATATTGCTGCTGATGAAATTAAGAATGGAAACATATTTCAGGCGTATTCTCTCTTGCATCGAAAACACAGCGCAAACATAAAGCTTCAAGATAAGGTAGTTTACAATGTTGAGGATTGTGCTATTTCCAAAATTAGAAAACATTCTAATGGAATTCAAAAGAATATCAGAGAGGGGTCTTTACTATTACGTGCAACTAGAAATATTATACTGCAACACCATCACCTGATGACTTGCAAAACTGAATTAGAGTCAACTAATTTTAATCTATGAATCCTCACAATAATTGTAAAATCGAGATAAGAGATTGTATTCTTTCTTGATTTTTGTCTGAGCGACAACAAATCATTATTCCTAAATAGCCATATAAGCATATTCTCAACAGTAGAAACGGCCGTGCCTGCCTTTCAGTTATTTTTGGATTGGAGATTCTAAAGACATCCAAACCCAGTATCATGGCACATGATATTTTCCTTTACTACCACTAAAGCTCCTGTTACAGATACAAAGCTGCAACACGTGACAATTCATATTGCATTGTTTACTGCCCAATCTGCAAGTTCTCCTATCTTCACAGATGTTTGCTCTCCGCAGCCGAGATCCTTAATCGAAACCTCTCCATTAGCGATCTCATCTGGAGCAACGATTACAACAAATCTTGCCTGGATCCTGTCAGCATGTTTGAAGACCCATTTCGTTTTCTTCTGCTCTAAAACGACGTCAACGCTCTGCCCAGATTGTCTAAGCTTAGTGGCGATTGCAATTGCGTCATCATGGAGGTTTTCGTTCATTGCAAAAACTACGGAATCAATTCCCGCACCAGCAAAGGAGGGAAGAATATTGCGTTCTTTCAAAAGCTCAATAATGACTGCATCGCCAAACCCAAATCCAGCTGCAGGTGTTGGATCACCACCAAACGTTTCTAAAAGCTTGTCGTAACGTCCACCTCCAGCAATTGCACGGAGTTCTCCTCTTCGATCAAATGCTTCGAACACAATACCAGTGTAGTAAGCAAGTCCACGGACAACAGATGCATCAAATAAGATCCAATCTTCAATACCATAAGCTTTGCAAAGCGCCATTAGTTTTGATAGCTGTTGAACAGCTTCAGAGTCGGGACCAAGCACAGAAGCAATTGATTCAATAGACTTATTAGTCAACACAGTGGTAAGCTTTTCTACCACTGAACGATCGAGTCCAAGTTCTGTAAGATCGTCTTGAATTGCATCAATAGGGACCTGATGAGTGAACGGCAGATTAGAAACATACATGCTGTACAATATGGAATAAAGGAACGTCTAGGTGAAATAATGGCTTACCTTTTCCAATTTGTCCACCAAAACGCAAGTGGCTGCAAACTTTTCTTCAGGGATACCCAACTCAGTTAGGACTTCACTGATCACAAGCCTAGAATTCACCTTGATTCCTACATCCTCTGCAGAAAGGCCAACCCTCTTGAAGAAATCCACCATCGCACTAAGCAATTCAGCTTCGACCTCAACTCCATTTACTCCCCATATATCCATGTTCCATTGAAAATGTTCTCTTCTTCTACCACGTGTCATTCGTTCATACCGCCAGCACTGCGGAATAGAAAACCATTTCAGGGGTAGGTTCAGACCTCCTTTCTTCGCCATTACCATCCGTGCTAGGCTCGGGGTCATTTCGGGACGCAGGGCAACAGCTCTATCACCCTTATCAACAAAGTTATAGAGTTGTTCAGTAACTTCTTCGCCGGCCTTGCGCGTAAAGAGACTTTCTGACTCCAATACTGGAGCATCATATTCGCTGAAACCATAAGTTTTAGCTACGTCTTTCCATTGTTGAAACAACCAAGTCCTTTGACGCATATCTTCAGGATAGAAATCACGCGTTCCTTTCGGAGGATTAGTATTCAATTTCACTTGTTTCTTCTTTCCCTTTCCTTCGATTGTTTTCGCCATTAAATCTTTGTCAGAGACTGCATTGGACGTTCTTCCTCCTTCCGCTGCAAGGCGCCATGAAGTTAGGTGGATTCCACGCTTCGCGACGTTGGACAGGGTAAATGCGGATGTCATAGCTAAGCGACTAATTACCATGGCTTGAATGACTGGATATAGCTTCATCTGTAATCCTGGTGAATTCGCGACTCTCTAACAATGAAGGTGATGTGACAAATGCAGAAATCGAATATTTAGTTCAATGATGATGGACGTGAAGATGGTTTGTGCTTGTTTCTTATTTTTGTGTAGCGTGTTGTGTGAGTGGTGAGCGTTTCTCTGTGTTTAAAAAAAAGAAGAGCGGGAAAAACGTTTTGAAGAAGACGACGTTTCGCGCGCTACCATACATACAACAAACTAGAACAAACTACCAGTGTTTTCCACAAACCACACACTATGGTACGACAACAGGAGTACCACCTACTAATAATAAACAGTAGCAGTATCATTGTATGAGTATGTAGTATGTAGTACCAGTTTCCAGCGGCTACAATAATGTTGTCCACTCTCAGTTGCACGCATCTCCTTTGGCCTCCTGATTGATGTCTGATACCTGATGCCCAACGATATGATAACGCAATACCGCTGACAAGAAAAGATGGGGCCATTCATGTTCCAGCTGCTACTCCTTGCTACTTATGAACAGAAAAAAATTGTAAGCGATTCCTGCGACGTACTCTACGTTATTCATTTCAAATATGTATCTCTCAAAGAGAATCCCGTGCTTTCCTTTTGTTCCATTCAATCTCGATGATTTCTTCGATAAAATCAAAACCAATTTGCCTTCCTTGTTTTGTTGCCTGACGATAATACTTCTTACAAGTTGATTGCACGTCTGGCCGAGGAACAATATCCATATACCTCGTGCATGACAATTGCGATTTGGCATTCATATTCTTGAAAGCAGCCTCTTGTGAACCTTGTTTACACCCAACCGCAGCTGCTGGGTAAAAGCTTCTTGAGCAACCATGGTGACAAGATTGGTACATGGTTGGCCTTGGGATGGACATTGCTTCAATGGCGCACATTTCGTCGCACTGGATCCTAAGTATATCCTGCATATCCGCTTCGCACAATTTATGCATAGCTTCTGTTGGAACAGGTCGGAGCTTACTTTCCAGAAGACTTTGCTTTTTTTCAATACTTTTTCGAGCATTGGACCTGAAAGTAAGTCCACTGAATGATGCTGACGCAAGCAGAAGTAAAATTAGTTGATTTCTTGTCGATTTTAATGGATTTGCTCTTGATCTGTGTTTCCAATATTGATGAGAGGATCCTGAGTACATTGTTTCTTGCTCGTCTTGCCTGTTTGATGAGATAACGAAAGATCCGCGTGATCCGTCGACTTTTGATCGTGAATGCAAAATTTCAACCAAGCAGGCATGTGCGACTGGCTGACTTTGATTTTGAGACTCAAATGGTGACCGCTCTAGTAATTTCTTCTTGTGATGTTTATTTATTTACTATTTCAATTTCGGACGTAGGTACTTCATTGAACTTTCCAAAATGTGATCACTACTAATTTAATATCGTTAGCTCAACTCTAAAGCGCATCCGACTGTCTTCTCTGACAACAAAATCTATTATTACTTTTAATTATGTAGCTTAGATATTTTTTAAATGAAGGATAGCGACATTAATCCACCATGAAGATAAAGGACCCGGCTATGTACCTTCTCATTGACGCAAAGGAACACTCCATCTTAAATATATTATAATATCTCAAATCACACCAACAACATTCTTGTTTGCCAGCAAGGAAGAAAAGAAGGAACAGAAAGAGGCGGAAGAATAGAGATCCTCTGGCAATTACATACTAATGAATAATGTCAACACTTTTTGGAAACAGAAGCAAACGACAAAGGCATAGAGCATGAAGTGGAGGAGTTGGATGATCACGATTTGCTTAGATATAAAAAGAGGAGTGATCGTAAATCCAAACACTTGACGCTATTCGAGAAATTGGAGGGAGAGGAAGTAATGGATTGAAAACGCTGGTTCATCAGAGTCTTGACTCCCAACGATCTAGAAGTTGCGTCGAAATCAGTTTGTGGACCTCAATGAGTAATTATTATGATGTAATATTATGCTCCTCAAATAATTGTTGTGGAAAGTGATTGCTTGTCAAGTTACGATGTTATTAATCGCTTTCACTTGTTGTTCCTCATTTCGGTGGATAAGCTTTCCTCATTCAAATAGCATGCCAAGGTAACCCCACACAACAATCATTATTTACCTTATAAATTACTTACTAACCAATCGAGCTCATTATCTACGTCAAGTACCTGAGCAGTACAGTCTTATTGATAGTCGAGAATATGATTTGCAAAAGTAACACAGAAGATCCGAGTATGCCAAGTATCTGAGAAGAAACAGTCTCAATGATTTTCAAAAGTAACACAAAAGATGCATGAAGAATATTCAGTTTATTTTGAAGGAAAATCACGTAAATTCAAATAGCTCTAGCAATAGTTAAAGAGTACTTGTCCGATTGGTGGCGATAATTATACCATGCAGCTAGAAGGATGCAAGTTCCAGGTGTTTCGGAAATGAATACTATCTACTTAATTCGGATGATCAGAAATTTCATGAGCAGTGAAGTTATGTCTTTCCCTTTCAACCTAGTAGAAGGAAGGATCGCCAAATGTGAATGTTCAAGAACAAGTGACGAAGATATTCAAAATAACCTGAATGAGTTGTCCGAAACCTAAGAAAGATTTAGGAGGCACTAGAAGTCTTTGCTGGAGAGGGGTTGAATTAGAGCTTTGGCGACAATTCTTGTATAATTCAATAGAACGCCCTTGAGAGATATGGACTTTGATAGAAGAACAATTTGGAAATGTCAAAGATGTGATGTTAATATTGTCAATTTGGTTCTCAAAGTGCGGAAAAGACATCGCTATGGAGAGCTTATGAGCTTATGGAGTCTCAAGCTGGTGACATAGCTTCGCAAAGTGTCTATCAAAGATCAATCCAGGATGCAATTGGTTCAAAGGATTATTACCCAAACTTCAAGTTGACTCCAGTATTTGAGCAATTGACATATAAGTGTTTCCCAGTATTGCAAACATGCAAATTTGTTTAGTAAAGGTGCAAATAGGTAAGTGCAATATTCGATATTGTTCAGGTTCGCCAACATACCTTTCAGAGCTTATCCTTATGCCCCAGGCTTTGAATGTAAAATTGACGGAACCACTCGGACTCAATGTGAAATAGCAGAACCTGTTCAGACCTCCAAATTTTAACCCCCTTTCTGTGGAACTGTGAACATGCCAATTTATGCTACTTTCTCGGCATGTAATCTTGCGCATGCGCTCATTTGGAGTTCTGCGAATGTACGCGATGCAGGCGACGCATCGTCAATTGATCTTTTTGAGCTGCCTTGTGTGAATTTGTACTAAGTAAGTTGAATGATTGATGAAAAGTCTGAGCATCGGCTCTAAAGTAATGATCATATCAGGCTTCATATGTCAACTTCAACTGAGTCGAGAGAGATTGTTGACAAACTTATTGGTTTCATCTCGCATTTTATTGTTCGTCATATTAGATAGAAGGAACAAAGAATGGATCGATAACATAGGTGAAGTAAGATGTCATCTTTACCCTGTACACAATTTCCAAGGTAAGATCTTGCCTTTATTGGTGATTATTACCACTAAAATCAACTGTAGCGTGATTGTTAATGCTCACAGAAAAATGCGCTGATTCAGAGCGCTCTTGACCAATGCATTACTTTTCGTAGCTAGGTCAAGAACAAAAAAGATAAGTGCCCAGACTCAGCAAGAAGGATATCAATCGCATTCTTCGCTTAAACGCAGACTTAATTCGCCTCTTTCTAAGATCGACGTATTGGCCTCTGCTCCCAGTGAAATAGACGATTCTTCAATTGACTGATAAGATTGATCCTTGTCTATCGACTCCTTGAGTTCATGTAATCCTTCCGAATCCAGTCACATTATATTGGAGTTTTCAAATTTGTAGTCGGCATCGTCATCAGTTTCATTAATGCCATCACTATCCACAACAACTTAACAATTGACACCAAATACGCCGATGAGAAAAAGGAAGGAGAGGAAGTGCACGAATCTAAAGATGATAAGTATGTTCCTGTATCTTCATCCCAGGAAGAGCCCGATGCCGAGGAAGAGGAAGCTTCTGCTGATTCTGCTGATCCCAAGAAGGAAAATGAGTGAAGTGCTGGTGTCCGAGGAGGGCATGATTGATTCATGAATTGAATTCATGAATTGAGAGCAATCTTGTCCTTCTTTCTGCCCATGCTCATGAATATTACATTCAGATGGAATAAAATAGACTGTTCAACTTGATTCATTAGATACCTCATATGCACAATGTAAACTGACTGAGGCCAACGCTTGTTCTATTTGAAAGGAAGACTGACCCACTAAGTGCTAGGCAGTCGACAAGAGTACACAGTAGATTCACAGTGAGTCAAAAGCACTGTTCACTCCAGCAACAGATCCCATCACAGATATGTGATGTCGGTGTACGATAAAGGTCCTCAGGAAGTAACCAAAGTCAATGACAAAGGAAGCGTACGAATGGCTGAATAAAATGCCTTTTGGAATTGTCATATTCGGATTTCCCAACCCTGGGTGTAAGCCTGCCCCTGTATTGATCGCCAATGGAGATTTAGATGGAGATAGATACTTTTGTTGTTGGGACAAGACTATTCTTAAACACATAGACGCTACGCTAGTGGGGAATAAAGCTATTCCGAAAGCAACATCCATCAATATTCAGCGCCAAGAAGACGCGGAGGTCCGTGGTTTAGACGCTGATAGGTTTCGCGAATTGCAACTTGCAATGATCTCTGTGACTCTCGATTTAAGGTCGTGTGGCAAGTTGACGAAATTGTTCTACACATTGTTTGCAAAGGCAGCAGATAAAGACAGAGTAAACTTTTTGCGTAATGAAGACGCAGAGTCATTTGCTGATGCCTTCAATCTATCACTGGATTATGCGAAACATGGGAAATAGATTGAATTGCCTTTTAAAGACGTATCAACGGAATTACACAAATGTTTGGCATGGAAGAATTGACGATTCTCGTAATTTATTAATAAGATCTTTATCTCTTTCATAATTAATGAACTGTTTATTTTAATTATCACTAGTCTCCATTAAAAATAATAGAGATTCGTACCACTGGCTATCTCCACTAAGCGTGTGGGGATTGAGAAAAAAACTTGATCAAATGCATCACTTGAAACTTGCAAAGGTCCTGCACTTTTTTAGCACCATAGTGCTTACGTCGTGAACTAAATGCATGTAAAGCGATGTGTTTGCGCAGATGTCCTTCTGTGTAAATAATAAATAAGGAGTCTCGGTTCATTAACGTGACTCACGCCCGACGGGGGCCAATATAGCAGTTAATTGGTCATTCGTTTCAGGACTCCTCCTCCTTTCACGATGATTCTGTTCAGAAAAAAGAAGTGTTAAATGAACATCACCATCACATCATCAAGACGAGGCCGCTGTCGGGGAATGAGGAGTGAAGACTGAAGACAGTACACCAGTGTATAATGTGACAGCTTTCCGAAATACGGCACAAGAATTTATAGAAGTCGATGTTCAGCCTACTTCGTCTGGTGCTTGAAGTACATGCGCTTCCAAAAAATGCCGATGAAGCAATGAAATCGGTCGTTAGGGTTCCTACAGGAACTGACACTAGATCTTGTCCGAATTGTGATCAAATGAGTTTGAAGTCAAGGCACTGAGAAAGTATTGCATTCGATTTGTTACGGCAGATTTGTCCCCTGATACTGATGATAAAAACCTTCGAGGACATAGATCTTATCGGAAATCTAAACCAGGACAAACCTTTAAAGAGTGAATGCTTCAGGTTACAATGAAGACTGTTTGGGCTAGAGGTCAACGTCCAGATATCTGAGTTCACCCTCTAGAAAAATAAATGAAACTTCTCTCCCCACATATTTTGAATCACAAGGACTTCCAATATGAACGGAAATCCGCACATACGATGCCACTGATTTGGCTTGTGCTGATGTGATGCATACCGCGAATAGGTACTGGTGTCGTGGGCTCCTGATGCACGCAATTATATCGATTCAAAAATTCTCCACGCAACTAAATCGGGGTGAACAATGGTTAGAGGTAGCTCTAGCCGAAAAGCTGCAGCTAAGTTTTGCAGACGTCACATTGTACATGCCGGCTGGCGATCAGTCTAATGCACCACACGTACCGTACAACTAGCGGATTGGATCGACACACCTCGAAGTGCCGGAACATTGAGGACTTCACTCTCAAGGAGGTTGTGGACTTTCAGAATCCTCTGCAATTAATATGCTCAATGTTGTTGAATACGGACGACGCTTTTTAGAGTGTTTGAGTATAAATCTAACATATCCATATGCCGGCATGAGATTGAAGGATCCTGATCGTATCGTAGGGATATTGTCCATGTCTGCAGTTATTCCGACGACGACACTTTCTCCATCTGATTCTTTGATTTTCTCTCGAAGGCTAAGCAAGAGCATTGGAAATCAGGTTTACTTACCAAAGTGATTTTTGGCTGGAATTCTGCCAACTTTCCTTGTGGATAAGTATTCATTTTGGCACAGCGAGATTGATGATATCATTGGAAATGAGGAGTTTGAGTCTGCCGACGATGACGAAGAATAGCTAATCAAGGAGAAGCGAAGTTCTACAAGATTGAAGATAACTCTGTTGAAAAAAACTGGAAAGAATGACACAACAGGATTCTGTAATTCTGGCGCACAAGTTTGATTCGAAGGGTATCCTATCTCGATTCTGACGCCGGAACTGAGAACAAGAATTTGAATATTTCAATGATGACGATTCTGGAAGTCTCTTCAGCATCACCGTCGTCTCTACTCAAACGTGCAGGTATGCCTCTTACTCGGCTAGATAACCTTGCGCGTGTGCTCATTTGGAGTTCAGCGAATGTACGCGATGCAGGCGACGCATCGTCCATTGATCTTATCGAGCTGCCTCGTATGCATTAGTAGTCATTCAAGGCTAAGCAAGTTCAAATTATTGATGAAAAGATTACAACGGTCTCTATATTTGATCTTCAACTGAGTCGAGAGAGATTGTTGACAAACTTGTTGGTTTGATCTCGCATTTTATTGTTCATCAGAATTCTGATAACGACCTATTTGTGCTTATACCCGGTTGCGCTTTACCTTAACGACTGAGCACAGATGGGACTGCCCTTTCCGTGCAGATCATATTGGATAGAAGGAACAAAGAATGGATTTATAATATGGGTGAAGTAAGATGCTATCTTTAACACAATTTCCAAGGTAAGAATGTTATTATCTTGCCTTTATGTGAAAAGTGTGTCGTCAAATATAACCTAACAGTCTCTCTTCTTTCTTAGCTTTCTTGTTGACCTTCTCTTTGGCGACTTCCACGTACTTAATGGTCATGTATTTATCACTGGCGCATGCCCTGATGTGTTCAAGATGGTAAAGTTGTGTGTCAGCGAGGAACTTACCGCAGAATAACAACGAATCTTCGATCAATTAGAGTTCGTTGGTAATGATCTGCAGTGACTGTTAGGCTTGGGGACGAGTCAATGAAGTGTCCTTGAAACGTACAAGACGAAATGCAGGAAATTATGTTATACTAATATGCGATCAGAGTTGTACAAAGAGTTTGTGAACAGGAAAGCTATTGTCGAAGCTGTAACTACTCTTGATCATATTCTACCTGACCAAGCGTCAGTTTAAGAAAGAAGCCTTTAATCGAAAATTTCGATCAAGTTCCAGACACGACCATATTACATCCAAGCTGTTTGGTGCAGCATATTCAAGACTGGAAGATGCTAGCGCTAGCATCGCATAAGGAAGCACAAATGCAGTTCAATTCATTAACACTGCTCTGATGTCTGGCGTTGGTATTGTTATTTTGAGTGGTCATAATTGATTTCCTCTCACATATGATCTTTTGCTTGTTGAAACCAATTCATTTAAGGCTCATCCTATTGACAGGCTCTACAATTGGGAAATCTGCTATTAAGAATGTTACCTCCGACTGATTACCACCACAAATATATGGCGATCACCCTATCATCCAAAATTTCAGATCGAGTCAGGCATAACGAAGTTTAAGAATATATTCCAGGGAACTGATGCTGTTTCTAATCTCATTGAACATCTGCATGGCTTGCTAACCGCAGTCCCCTTGTTGATAGCAATAATCAAACACCCACAAATGTGCAAAGAAACACAAATTGCTCAAAAAACTGTAATACTCAAGACCCCATCATCTTATTCTGAGAATTGTTTGTGGGTTGTTCCACGAATTTCGGATTACTCTCAGAATATTATTTCCCTCAATATTCACAATTGTGCTAATGTGAACATACCTACAGCTGAACTACAAGCATTTTCCTCTCGGCCCTATGCTCCTATCAAAGTGTCGTTTACTAAGTATCTAGATCAGAGCCAGAGAAGTGCTGTACACGACATCGAGACGAATTGCTGCCGACGTGAACAAATTTTCCGAACAGGCTAACCGGGAATTCTCCCTATTCTCACGGACTGCTTAAGTTGACTCACTGCATCACTTCCCACAAGCGCCCTCGACGCCTCGTAAGAAATGACTTGCAAATCTGTTGTTTCCCGCGTTGTCTATTGCAACGAGCGAAGAACGCAGAGCCAAACCTTTTGCAAATGAAAGCATCTGGGTTTTTGAAGTTTCGGATGGGTTAGTGTAGTCAATGTGAACCAGCTGTCTGGTTTGAGCTTCTGGTAGCTGCTTATCTTGGCAACCGATGCTGAGCACAATATCAGATCTCCGAATCCTTATTTGCTTCCAAGTGCATACAAAATGGTGACGAGTCTCACTAAAGACTACAATCCCTTCTGACTCAAGTTGTTCCTCACGCTTTGTTAGAATTCTCAAGACTTCTCAAGAGGAGGAATGAGAGAAAAAGTCTCTGCAGTAATTCCGCTTCGACCGTGGTATCCCAATTACTAGAGAAATTCTATGAACCTTGTGAAGCTTGTGAAGCAATTTTCTGTGCAAATCCTTAAAGGATCAAATCTTATGAACTGAAGTTCATAGAACGTGCAAACATAGGACCCAAAAGCAAAGAAGGCTGGCTGAACCACCTAATTCGCAAAATGATTCAAGGATCAGACAATGATCCTATCGAGCTTCACGTCAATCCAGTGGATTTGTACTTTGTACAGACATTTTAAAGTTCTTTTAGTCAAGAGTCCTTTTGTTGGATAAGGTGGATCTTGTTTTTCATCCTTTAAAGAGTGAGTTGAAACGGCCAATTAGTGAAAAGGAACCTATTGAGTTGCCGAAGGGTTCTATGCTGGCAAATACAAAATGACGGAAGACTCAAAATGGCAAGAGAGTTACCCCTTAAAATTTTGTTATCTGTTACAAACCATCCCAAAAAAATAAGGAATGGGAGAAGTTATCAAACAGGAGACCTCATGGTAAACTATATGGCCCCATCAGACTATCATCAAAGAGCTTTACGTGAAGGTGTTCAAGTCAGAAGTCCTTCTGCTATTTCAGGTGGATCTGATTTTTCATCTTTTGAAGAGTTGATTTGAATATTTAGAGAAAAGGAATCTATTGATGTAGCGGAGGGCAAGCTTGGTGTCTACGCTTGCAAATTCAATGTCATCTTTTATATGCATTCTTCTGCGCTGTAGGGAACAAAATGAAGGAAGACTTCAGGGATAGCATAGCAGGGAAGCTCAGTTGATTCTGAATGAAGAATCTACTGCGCTTTATCAAGTAAGGACAAACCAACAAATCCAGAAGACTTCTGACTTCGTTTTGCTATAGAGAGAAAATTCAAAACACACATCTCACTTACGATGCATGAGGACCTCTATTTCTGAGGAACACAACATCAAATAAGATTCTGTGCTTCCAATCACAAAACCATTGCCGATCTTGCACTCCTTACCTCCTATTATCTTCTCAGAGTTGAAGAATACACTTTTAGTGGTATCACAAGGCACACAAATAATGGTGACAAGAACAGTAGTACATACGTACAATTTGCAAATGACAGCATTGATTGGTTTCTTCATGAATGGCAAAGTCATGAAAAGAAAATCACCACTTTGAAATTTTGTTAACTGCTGACCAATAAATGCACTCTACAATTACAAACCATTCCAAAATAATGGGGAATAGGAATATTGATCTCGCAAGAGACCTCATAGTAATGAATATGGTCCTGTGCAATCAGCAGTACAAAGGATACGAAAGGCCCTCTACAGCTCTCCATCACCTACACCCTGCCAATCTAACAATACGTAAAAAGCTTTCTGGAGAGAAGATTCACCAGCAGTTTCACAGCTAGTGCTTTCAATTCTAGTCCCTCAATATTTAGCAATGAAAGCATACAGCATCAACATGACTCTATGCTTCAAATTGCATGCCATTGCCGATCTCGCACTTCTTGCCTTCTATTATCTTCTTTGAGTCGGAGAATATATAACTCGACGGCTGAAGATAGATTGGAATGCTATTAACGAAGGAAAAAAGATTCTTTGAGAACATGGGTGAAGTAAGACGATGTCTTTTACACAATTCCCAAGGTAAGCACATTATTATCATCTTGCCTTTTTTGATGTAAATAGAGTCTAAGCATCAATCAGCTTTACAGTGAAATGGTCACAATTGTCTCAACTGAGCCGAGTCCAGAGATATTGTAAAGAAACTTCTTTTATTGATGATCATACATTCAATTTATTCTTCATCAGATTTCTGACAACAATCTATTTCTGCTTATGCCCAGTTACGATTTACCTCGAAGACTGAAATCAGATGGGTCTAATCCTTCCGTGTAGATCATAATTGGATAGAAGGAATAACAATGGATCAGTAAAATGGGTGAAGTAAGCTGCTATCCCTGTCCATACTTTTCAAGGTAACAGCAAAATCATCAACTTGCCTTTATTGATGGAGAGTTGAGTCGAGACAGATGTTGACAAACTTCTTGGACTAATCACACATTTTATTGTTCTTCCGATTTCTGCCCATGATCTATTTGTGCTCATGCCCAGTTAGTTGCGCTTTACCGCGACGACTGGATTCAGGATAACAATGGTCTCTCTATCTTAACTTCAACTGAGTTGAGTCGTCAGGATTGTTGACAATCTTGTTGGATTGATCTCGCATTGTATTGTTCTTCAGATGATTCCCAAGGTAAGCAAGCATTTTATTTTCAACTTGCCTCCAATGATAAAAAGTCTGAGCATCTGAAATGGTCACAATAGTCTCCATCTCTCAACTTCAACTGAGTCCAGTCCAGAGAGATTGTTGATAAACTTGTTGGACTGATCACACATTTTATTGTTCTGTAGATATTACTGACAATGATCTATTTGTGCTCTTGACCAGTAGGCGCTCATAACCTTGACGACTGAATTCAGATGGGACTGCTGTTTCCGTATAGTTCATGAATAATTGATGATACTATCTTTACCCTGTACACAATTTCCAAGGTAAGAGCAAAATCATCATCTTGCCTTTATTGATGGAGAGCAAACTTTTTGGATTGATGACACATTTATTGTTCTTCCAATTTCTGACAATGACCTATTTGTGCTCATGCACAGTTGCACATTACCTCGACGACTGAATTCAGATGGGACTGCTCTTTCCGTGTAGTTCAAGAAAAATGGATGATGCTATTTTTAACTTTTACACAATTCCCAAGGTAAGGGCAAAATCATCATCTTGCCTTTATTGATGGAGAGTCCAGTCTAGACAGATTGTTGACAAACTTCATTGATTGATCACACATTTTATTGTTCTGCAGATTACTGACAATGATCTAATGGTGCTCATGCCCAGTCGCGCATTACCTCGACGACTGAATTCAGATGGGACTACTCTTTCTGTGTAGGTTATAAAAAATGGATGATGCTATCTTTACCTTCTACACAATTCCCAAGGTGAGAGCAAAATCATCATCTTGACTTTATTGATAAGCAAAGAGTTGAGTCCAGACAGATTGTTGACAAACTTCATAGATTGTTCACACATTTTATTGTTCTTCAGAGTACTGACAATGATCTAATGGTGCTCATGCCCGGTTGGCCTTGTGTCTGAAGCGCGAAGAATCGAGTCGAAGGGCGGAGAACTCCTTTCGATGAAGGGAGGCCTAAAGTGCCTAGCTCCATTCGGTTCCTAAGATTTCTCCGAGAGGCGAATGCCTAATGGTTGATTCTATCTTTAACCCTGTACACAATACCCAAGGTAAGAGCAAAATAATCATCTTGACTTTCTTGATTGAGAGTCGATTCCAGGGAGATTGTTGATAAATTTCTTGGATTGATCACCCATTTTATTGTACTCCAGATTACTGACAATGATCTATTTGTTCTCATGCCCAGTTAGTTGCGCTTTACCTCGACGACTGATGACAGACGGCACTGCTATTTCCGTGTAGGTCATGAAAAATGGTTGATTCTATCTTTAATGTACACAATTCCCAAGGTAAGAGCAAAATTATCATCTTGCCTTTATTGATTGAGAGTCGATTCCAGGTAGATTGTTGACAAACTTCTTGGATTGATCACCCATTTTATTGTACTCAGATTACTGACAATGATCTATTTGTTCTCATTCCCAGTTAGTTGCGCTTTACCTCGACGACCGAAGACAGACGGGACTGCTCTTTCCGTGTAGGTCATGAAAAATGGTTGATTCTATCTTTAACCCTGTACACAATACCCAAGGTAAGAGTAAAATTATCATCTTGCCTTTATTGATTGAGAGTCAATTACAGGTAGATGTTGACAAACTTCTTGGATTGATATTGTACTCCAGATTTCTGACAATGATCCATTTGTTCTCATGCCCAGTTGCGCTTTACCTCGATGACTGAAGACAGACGACACTGTTGTTCTTTACGAAAAATGGATCAATAACATGATTGAAGTAAGATGCTATCTTTGAACCCTGCATACAATTCCCAAGGTAAGAGCAAATTTATCATCTTGTCTTTATTGATGGAGAGTCGAGTCCAGACAGATTGTTGACAAACTTCTTGGATTGATCACACATTTATTGTACTCCAGATTACTGACAATGATCCATTTGTGCACATATGCCCAGTTGCGCTTTACCGCGACGACTGGATTCAGGATAACAATGGTCTCTCTATCTCAACTTCAACTCAGTTCAGTCGGAATTGTTGGCAAACTTCTTGGATTGATCTTGCATTTTATTCTTCTTCAGATAATTCCCAAGGTAAGCAACCTTTTATCTTCAACTTATTTCCACTGATGAAAAGTCTGAGCATCTGAAATGGTCACAATGGTCTTCATCTCTCAACTTCAATTGAGTCAAGTCCAGGCAGATTGTTGACAAACTTGTTGGATTGATCACACATTTTATTGTTCTTCAGATTACTGATAATGATCTATTTGTTCTCTTGAGGTGCGCTTTACCTCGACGACTGAAGACAGATACTTCAACTGAGTCGAGTCCAGACAGATTGTTGACAAACTCCTTGGATTGATCTCGCATTTTATCCTTCTTCAGATGATTGATTCCCAAGGTAAGCAAGCATTTTATGTTCAACTTGCCTCCACTGATGAAAAATCTTGAGCATTTGAATTGGTCACAATGGTCTCCATCTCATGATGTCAATTGTGTCGAGTCAAGACAGATTGTTGACAAACTTCTTGGATTGATCACACATTTTATTGTTCTTCCGATTTCTGACAATGATCCATTTGTGCACATATGCCCAGTTGCGCTTTACCGCGACGACTGGATTCAGGATAACAATGGTCTCTCTATCTCAACTTCAACTCAGTAGAGTCGTCGGGATTGTTCACAAACTTCTTGTATTGATCTGGTATTTTATTCTTCTTCAGATAATTCCCAAGGTGAGCAAGCGTTTTATGTTCAACTTATTTTGATTGATGAAAAGTCTGAGCATCTGAAATGGTCACAATGGTCTCCATCTCATAACGTCAAATGAGTCAAGTCCAGGCAGATTGTTGACAAACTTCTTGGATTGATCACACATTTATTGTACTCCAGATTACTGACAATGATCCATTTGTGCTCATATATGCCCAGTTGCGCTTTACCGCGACGAATGGATTCAGGATAACAATGGTCTCTCTATCTCAACTTCAACTCTGTAGAGTCGTCGGGATTGTTTGACAATCTCGTTGGATTGATCTGGCTTTTTATTCTTCTTCAGATAATTCCCAAGGTTAGCAAGCGTTTTATGTTCAACTCGTCTCCACTGATGAAAAGTCTGAGCATCTGAAATGGTCACAATGGTCTTCATCTCTCAACTTCAATTGAGTCGAGCTACTGTTAGTCCGGAGAGACTGTTGACAAACTTGTTGGATTGATCTCCCATTGTATTATTCTTCCGATTTCTGACAAGATCTATTTGTTTTCATGCCCAGTTGCGCCCTTACCGCGCCGACTGGATTCAGGATAGCAATAGTCTCTCTATCTCAGCTTCAACCGAGTTGATTCGGAATTATTGACAATCTTGAAATTTTATTGTTCTTCAGATTCCTGACAAAGATTCATTTGTTCTCTCTCTTGCCCAGTTCCGCTTTACATCGACGACTGAACAAATTTTAAATTCATTATAGGTGAGTCTAGATTATCGACAAACTTGTTGGATTGCATGACCAGTTGCGCTTCACCGCGACAACTTAATACAGATGGCGCTGCTCTTTCTGTGCAGGTCATGGTGGATAGAAGGTAAAATGACTGGATCAAGCCCATCTATCATGACTTTGTTTGCGCAATATCTTACTTATCATTATCAATAAAACTATCACAATATTGTTTTTGTTTGAAAGGTGTTGTTTGCTTTTTATATTTTGTGTTGTTTCAAGGTAAATTCACCTAGTTAATTTATTAGGTTGTGAGCTTATAGATCACCAATAGAATTGAATGGTGGAAGATGGTGGATCAGCTTTTGTTTTTGTATTCGCGCCCAAGTAGACGAAAATGATCCTTTCATTCCTTTTCTCT
>Ga0306864_1000323_pt1 | contig 23057 bp, 16 predicted proteins | sample AntRauTorckE5430_FD_190448 | JGI IMG/M metagenome (GOLD analysis project Ga0306864, IMG submission 190448) | Saline lake microbial communities from Rauer Islands, Antarctica - Metagenome Torckler E5 #430 (v2) (version 2) | ecosystem: Environmental > Aquatic > Non-marine Saline and Alkaline >...
GGCAGAAGCCCCTAAGCAGAAATCTGTATCTTGTGCCTAACCGAATAAACAAACAGGACATCTGCCAACATTCAATTTTCTAACAGAACTGTAAGAAAGTCCGATTAATAGGGGGGCAAACCAATACTCCGCCAGCAGCCCCGGTAAACCTCCAATAGAAAAGCGCGTGCCCTTAAGCCGGTTGTCCTCCGGAGAGAAACTGTAGTTACGGGCGCTCCGAAAATCTGCCCTACGCAAGTCTGTACGTTCAAAAATAGCGCGCTCCAGATCGCAATCATCAAAGGAGGCTTCTTGCAAATCCGCACCGGTAAAATCTGTTTCCCGCAGGACGCATTCTTTGAATTCAGTGCCCTTCATCTTCCATTCATGAAAGGTAGTCAGCTCCAGGTTACAGCCAGTGAACGAGACCTTAAAAAGAAAGTTCTGGCAATCGTCAAAGCGAAGGCCGAGTAATTTACAACCTTCAAAAGCGACAGTTTGCAGCGCTACTTCGTGGAGTTTGGCGTTGGTCAAGTCGCAATCAATGAAAGTGCAATCAGTGAAGAGGCGGTTGGAAAGGTCGGCCCCGAAAAAGCGACAATTTACGAAGATACAGTTGTCGTAATCCCCTGGTAAAATTTCCGATTCGCCTTCAAAAGTATCGTCTTCAAAGATGGTTAGCTTGCTCATATTTTTCTGATTAAAATACTTTTCGCTTTTCGCTGTGCATCTGCCTCTGTTTTAGCGTTACCGAGGTTTGCCATTTAGCGGCGTCTTTGTGTACTATGTATCTTACTTATCGGATACACTCCTGTGAACTCTTCCTAATTATGCAGCGTACGCCATCGCCAGCCACTCCGCAACGCAAACCGGCTTCTCCTGTCCTTCGCGTTCAAAAACGATGCTGAGTTTATACTTCACACCGGGCGGTTTCGCTTCTACCTCCAGTAGCGTAACTCTTCCCCGCACCCGGCTTCCAACCGGAGTGGGGCTAGTGAAGCGCAGTTTGTCCAGGCCGTAATTCAGCCCCATCCTTACATCCCCAATCTCCAGCGTCTCGTAGCTAAATTTTGAAGCGTATGACAGTACCATGAACCCATGGGCAATTGTCGTTCCGTAAGGCGACTCCTTTCCCGCACGAACCGGATCGACGTGAATCCACTGCTCGTCACCCGTAAGTTTGGCAAAGACGTTAATGTCTTCTTGCGTTATGGTCAGCCATTCACTGAGGCCCAATTCGCGACCTACGTATTTGGGTAAGTCGGAAAGGTGGGAGATTACTGTTTTGTAAGGCCTTTCCATCATGGTCATTATTTAAAGTAATCGGACCAGCGCTTTATGTCCATCGAGTGAGCGAGTTAAAACCTCAACGAAACCTTCTCCTTTAGCAACGCCAACGACACAAACTCCCCATCATCATCAATGATCATATCATCCTGGCGGCGGCAGCAGAGGGCGCAAGCAGTTGGCGCCTGGTAGGTACTGAGTTGATAGCGGTGCTTGTCGCGGTCGGTGGCAAACTCAGCGTATTCCTGGTAGATGACAGGTCCGTTACTGTAATCACCTTCGGTTTTGGCGACGACGTTGCGGCCATTCATCACGATTTCAAGGTTCTCCCCCATCCGACCGAAGACGGGCTTGCGGACGTAACCAGCCAGCGGGCGCGGCAAGCCAGCGGGATCGAAAGCGGTAGGCAGTAGCAACGGATGACTAGGATTGTCTTCCCAGGCGTAAGCAAGCAGTGCTTTGGATTGCAGCAGCATCGTCCAGGCGGGGTTGAACACCCGCAACTTCTTAGCCATCACCAGTTCGGCGAGGTATTCCCAGAGTTCGGGTTCTTCGATGGCGGCAAAGTCCCAGGGGAAGAACTTGATCATGGTACCATAGTGAATCCACTTACCGGAGCGGGCTTCGTAGAAGACGCCTTCGTCCGGGTTGATTTCCAAGTCGGGTAGCATCACGTTGTCTGTCCGGCCCCACTTAGCAGCGGTAGATATTTTTGCGAGTACGTCTACATTGTGACTATCGTCTTCGCTGCCCATGTGGGTGGCGACGATGGCGGTATCTGAACGTCCTCCGCCGAGGCGACGGGCGTTACTTTCCAGTGTGGCCAGCAGGTCGTTCGGAGCGGCCTTAAGACCGGCTTTGCGGATCACTTCGGGTTGGATCACCGTCGTTTCCGGCAGCAAGCTAGCGGTATCGGCGTTGAATTCGATCAGTTTCAGCGGCAGGCCATCGATCCCTCCAGCAAAGTCGAAGCGACCAACCAGGAAGTTGTCCCACTCATTCTCAACCGACCATTGCACCAGCGGTCGCGCAAACTCCGGGACGCCCAGTGCCGCCAAGCGACCATCCATAAAAGCACTCTTCCTGGCGGTCGTGCGCAAAATGTCCCACGCTTCGTCCCCGGCACGCATAGCAGCAGTAGCCTCATCGGGCCCGAGGCTGAGGATTTCGTCGGCGAGGTATTCTTCGTTTTCGCCCTGAGCGTAGTAGTCCAGGCCCTGTTTCTTAAACCAGCGATCTTTCAGTCGGGGGGCGTCGGTAAGGCGATCATCCACCGAAAGAGCGGGTTGATTTTCCACCACCAAAACCAGACTTGGAGCGGGTAGTAGAACGTGCGGAGTTTCTCATGCTCGAGCCGGCGTTACTGGTCGCACTCTGGTGCGCACCATTGTTTATATAGGCGCCGGCACTTGGTGTCCGTCCCATTCGGCTAAGCATCAGGAAGCCGAAGTAGCCCATTCCTGCACTCCGAAAAGGGCGGCCTGCGCGGCTATCAGGATCGGCGACCTGAGACACCATCTTGGCCTCGTCCAGCGTAAAGGTATCGCGGTTTCCTCCGAGGTCTTCGACGATGACGCGGCTATCGGCAATGTTAGAAACAGGAACTTCCGATTCAATCTTGAAGTCGCCGGTACTCACCTCCTTTACGGTGGTGACGAGGCCTTCAGTGGGCACTTCGACGGTATCGCTGTCGCTGCCGCAAGAAAACGTGGTAAGGCCGAGACCGACGGTAAGAAGGGCGGGTAAAATGAGGTGCTTACGTAGCATGTGGCTAAAGTTTTATTTTCGTAAGGTACGGGCTTTCCTGACACTATCCGTGATGATTATTTGGGCGCTGAACGCAGGTGCAGTGAAACTTGAAGGCGCAGGGTTAAGTACCCCCCCTGCTACTTAGGAACATCAATTCAATAACTGTCGCTTTCAGGCCGTCTTATTAAATCAACGTTCCTTAGTCACGATGGACTGATCGACGGCTACCATCTACCGATCAACCGCCGATAGAATAGGTCCCCAAACTTCGCCACTGCCCACGACGGCCGGGGCACTTCTGTGTTGAAACCATTCCGTATACATCGCTATCTGTACTACCTTAGCGCCAAACATCTCGCCGATCACGTGCGACATCCCGATCAACCTATCCCTTATAAATTTATCAATATAGCCCCGTGCATATAATCCCAGCAATAGACCTAATCGACGGTAAGTGCGTCCGCCTAACTCAGGGCGATTACGACCGCAAGACCATCTATAACGAAGATCCGCTCGCCGTGGCCCGTGAATTCGAAGCAGCCGGCCTTAAGCGTCTCCACGTAGTAGACCTCGACGGCGCCCGCGGCGGCGGCATCGTAAACCACAAAGTACTGGAAAAAATCGCCGGCGGTACCAGCTTGCACATCGACTGGGGCGGCGGCATGAAGTCCGACGAAGACCTTCGCATCGCATTCGAGGCCGGCGCAGCCCAGATCACCGGCGGTACCATCGCCGTTAAAAACCCAGAGGTATTCCTCCGTTGGATCGAACGCTTCGGTGCAGAAAAAATCATCCTTGGCACCGACGTTCACGGAGACAAGATCGCCGTTTCCGGTTGGGAAGAGTCCAGCGATCGGGAACTGTTTGAATTCCTGCAGGACTACGTCAAAAAAGGCGTTCGCTATACCATTTGCACCGACGTGAGCAAAGACGGTTTACTCCAGGGTACCGCCCGCGAGCTCTACGCCCGCATCCGCCGGGAACAGCCCGACGTAAACCTCATCGCCAGCGGCGGAGTTACCGACCTCTCCGACTTGGAAGCACTTGCTAAGCTTAATTGCTTCGGCGCTATTGTGGGTAAGGCTATTTATGAGGGCCGGATTTCTTTGGAGGAATTATCCACCTTTTCGTCAACAGATTAATCTTTACCTCCTCTTCTCCTACGTCTTACTTTAAGCAAAGCTTCTTCGAGCAGAGCACAGATCTGACGTTCGCGCTCGGAGAGCGCATCATAAACGCCCTCACGGAGTGAGCAGTACCCAGAAAAAAGCCCCGGCTGCATAACGCAACCGGGGCTTCCCGTTCGGCAGGTTTTGGCCTGCTTTTCTTCAGGCTTCAGCCTAGAAAGTATGATTAACCAAAGTCATCAAAAGCAATGTTCTCCTGGGGGACACCAAGCTCAGCGAGCATATTCTGCACCGCAGAAAGCATCATCGGAGGGCCACATAGGTAGTACTCGATCTCTTCTGGCTCGGCGTGACTATTGAGGTAGTTGTCGAATACTGCCTGGTGGATGAAACCGGTCATTCCATCCCAATTGTCTTCTGCCAGCGGCTCGCTCAGGGCGATGTGGTAGCTGAAGTTAGGGAATTCCTTTTCGATCATAGCAAAGTCACTGCCGTAGAACAGTTCCGCTTTAGAGCGGCCACCGTACCAGTAGCTAACCTTACGTTCCGTCTTCATGGTGTGGAAGAGGTGAAATACGTGGCTGCGCAACGGCGCCATTCCGGCTCCACCACCGATGTAAACCATTTCCTTATGGCTCGGCTTGATGAAAAATTCACCGTACGGGCCGGAGATCGTCACTTTATCGCCAGGTACCTGGTCGAAAACGTAGCTAGAACACACACCGGGGTTGAGGTCCATCCATCCGCCTTTCTTGCGGTCAAACGGTGGTGTAGAGATGCGAATGTTAAGCATGATGATATCGCCCTCGGCCGGGTGGTTGGCCATGGAGTAGGCGCGGAACTGCTCCTCATCGTTCTTCATCTGGAGACCCCACATCTTGAACTGGTCCCAGGCTGGCTGAAACTTATCCTCCTGATCGTGGTGATCGGGGTGAGCATCGATGTTGAAATTCTTGAAATCAACGACCACTTTCGGAACGTCGATCTGAATATAGCCACCAGATTCGAAGTCGAGCGTCTCACCGGGAGGCAACTGAACTACGAACTCCTTAATGAAGGTCGCTACGTTATAGTTAGACTTAACGGTACAGTCCCACTTCTTAATACCGAAGATTTCTTCGGGAATCTGGACTTCCATGTCCTGACGCACCTTTACCTGACAGGCTAGGCGTTTGTGTTCTGCAGCTTCGCGACGGGTCAGGTGGTTCAATTCTGTAGGCAGTACGTCGCCGCCACCAGAAGTGATGTGGCATTCGCACATAGCGCACGTTCCACCTCCGCCACATGCGGAGGGTAGGAAGATGTTTTTGTCTGAAAGGACAGTAAGTAAAGAACTGCCTGGTTGTACCAGTAAAGGGTTCTCGGTATCACCGTTAATGATGAGTTTGACCTCACCCTGGGGCACAAGCTTTTTGCGGGCAACGATCAACATAGTGATCAGGGCCAAAACCACTGCGGTAAAAACTAAGACCGCGTAAAGAATCGTAGTCATCTTATTCGGTTTTTATAGATCGGACGGTACCAAAAGGGAACCGCCACTTTATTCTTATTGTACTGATAAAAGAGAAATACACCCCTTTCTGTTCAGTGATTTGTGTTATTTTTCGGTACATCGACCGGCCGAGCTTACTTAGCAGGAGTCCAGCCACCGAATACCGCCGGGTCAATGCCAGACAGTGAAAGGAACGCAAGGCCCATAAGACCGGTGAGTAGAAAAGCCATACCCAAGCCCCGCAGCGCTGGTGGCACATTGGAGTAACGGATACGCTCCCGGATGGCAGCAATCGCGATGATGGCCAGAAACCAACCAAAACCACCACCAAGGCCAAAGGCGATGGACTCGGTCAGATTGTACTCACGGCTAACCATGAAGAGGCTGCCACCGAGAATGGCGCAGTTCACCGTAATCAACGGAAGGAAAATACCTAAAGCCGCATAAAGCCCCGGACTGTACTTCTCCACCACCATCTCCACCAGCTGTACGGTAGAAGCAATCACGGCAATGAATACGATGAACCGCAGGAACTCCAGCTCGAAGCTTACCAGTAGGTACTCGTTGATGAGCCAGTTGATCGGCATGGTGATGCCAAGTACGAAGATCACTGCGAGGCCAAGGCCAAAAGCAGTATTCAACGACTTAGACACGGCCAAAAAGGAACACATGCCCAGAAAGTAAGCCAGGATCATGTTCTCAATGAACGCTGACTTGATGAAGATATTTATGAAATCGCCCATGGGAGAAGTATTAGAAGTTAGAAACTAGAAAGTTAGAGGATAGAGAACTAGAAGCTCGATACTAGTTCCCTAGTTTCTAGGATATGTCTACAAGTTTAGGGTTGCGAGAGCGCTGAATCCAGATCAGGATGGCAATCACGAACATCGCCGCGACGGACATCACCATCAGGTTGTTGTTAGCGTACCAGCCAAACCAGCTGCTACCCCACTGACCGGCCGTAGCTGTATCAATCATGTACTCCTGGCCCGGGCCGATGAAGCGCATTGCGATACCGGAGCCGGCGAAGAGCGTACCCTTGCCGAAGATCTCGCGGATAGCACCAACTACCACGAGAATCAGACCATAGCCGAGGCCGTTGCCGATACCGTCGATAAAGGAACGCCAGGGCTTGTTGGCCATTGCGAAAGCTTCCAGTCGGCCCATCACGATACAGTTCGTGATGATGAGGCCGATGTAAACAGATAGCTGCTTATAAACGGGGTAATTAATCGCCTTGAGCGCTTCGTTCACGAGAGTTACTAGAGTAGCAATAATTACCAGCTGAACGATCAGGCGAACGGCCTTGGGGATCGAGTTGCGGAGCAACGAGGTCACCAGGCTAGAAAATGCACATACGAACACCACCGCCACGGCCATCACCAGGGATGGGTAGACAAGAGAGGTAACGGCAAGCGCAGAACACACACCCAGTACCTGGATGGTAATTGGGTTGTTGTCCAGTAGCGGATCGGTCAAAAGGATTCTTTCCTTCTTGCCAAACAGTGGTTCGCTTTTAGGAGCTTTTATCTCGGTGGTTGTAGCCATTTTGATGGATATTTATCAGGTGGAGAACCGAAGTTTTCCGGGTAGCTTTTTTATTTGATGAGCATGCTGGTGGGGCCGTTTCCTGCCTCCTTCATGTAAGGTTCGTAGGCCTTCAGGCCTTTGTACAGCATGTCGGTAACGCCGTCGGCAGTAACGGTTGCGCCGCTAAGGCCGTCGACTTCGTGGTCCATATCGACAGCGCCGCCTTTGCGGACGTATACGGAAACGTATTTGCCATTATCGTAAATTTTCTTGCCGGCAAACTGGCTGCGCCACTTGGCATTGTCCTTGATTTCAGCACCAAGGCCAGGCGTCTCACCTGCGTGATCGAAGGAAACACCAGCGACGGTGTTCATATCCTCCTTCAGGGCGATGTTTCCCCAGATCGCATCCCAGAGGCCACTACCACGTACACTAAAAATATAGTACTTGGTGCCGTCCAGCGCGACTTCGTACACTGGGTACATGCGTTCTGTTTCGTCTTTTTTGCGCTCCTTGGCCATGTCTACTTCAATGGCTTCAACGCCTTCAACGGTTTCGCCGTCGGCCATTACTACGGCCTGCTCCACCTGCTTGTCAAAGATATCGAGGACCTCCTGATCGGTAAGTGTAGCAACAGATTTACCGGACTCTTCCAGCGGGACGGAAATAGCTTCCAGAATCTGGCGTTTGTTGAAAATGTCTTCGTTGACTTCTGCGATCGGGCCGAGCACTACTTTAGAACCGGCGAGCATCAGCGCTACCAGTACCGTCATAATCAGGGCGAACGTATAGATATATTTCGTACTCATGGTTATTCTTTTAAAGTTACTTTAATGAGGCGCGGCCGCAGGTGCGAAGTAAGTTTTTCAAAAAGCGGGGTTGGCGGATTAGCCTCCCCTGCCTTCATCCTTTCTTTGCACCTGCGCTCAGCGCCCTAATGGAACACCTAACGAGGATTTTGTTATACAGTAGCTCCACGTTTGAAAGACCCATCGTTTCCCGTTCCCGTAAGGTCAGCGGCAGAGGTCTCATCAAAAATATGGGTAGCACCACGCTTGGTGATGAGTTCGTTACGCTGCTCCGCCATCACGGAAGTACGCTTAGCACGGCGGTTCATATTGGCCTGATAAACATAGTGATCAATGAGCGGCGCGAAAGTGTTCATCAGCAGAATGGAAAGCATCCAGCCTTCGGGATAAGCTGGGTTCATCACGCGAATGATGAGGCCGATAAAGGCGATCAGAAAACCGTAGATCCACTTACCCGTTGGCGTATCCGCACTGGAAACCGGATCGGTAGCCATGAAGGTAATCGCGAACAAGAAGCTACCCATGATCATTTGGTAATACCACGGAATGGCCATGAACTTGAAGATGCCGGGAGTATCAACAGTCAGCGCATCCACCGGAGGAGCGATGGCGTTCATCAGCAGCGCACAAACGACAAAACCGATAAGGCCGCCAAAGATTACGCGGTAGTCAGCGATCTTTGTTACGATCAGGAAGACCATACCGATGACGATCAGGGGAACGCTCATTTCACCAATAGATCCGGGAATGCCGCCAAAGAACATGGCATCAGTGGAATAGACAGCGGTAACTCCTTCCCAGCCCTCTTTTGCTGCGATGCCAAGAGGAGTTGCTCCCGTCCAGCCATCAACGACAGCTTGCCCACCAGCGCCAAATTGGCTGAGTCCGGCGCTGCTGAAGACCATGTCGAATAAGCCGTGCGCCCAACCGTAGCTGGCTGCGAAGTATTCCGTACCAATTTTCTCGATGCCGCTAACCCACACTTCGTCTCCGGAGATAGTAGTGGGGTAAGCGAAGAAGATGAAAACGCGCGCCAAGAGAGCGACGTTCCAGATGTTCATGCCCGTACCGCCGAAAGCTTCCTTACCAAGAATAACGGCAAAAACAATGGCGAAGGCCAGCCAAACCAAAGGAATATCCGGTGGCATGATAAGCGGAATCAGAGCACCGGAAACCAGGAAACCTTCCTCTACGGAATGTCCTTTCCTGGCGGCATAAATAAATTCGATGCCAAGGCCTACAACGTGGGTGACAACAAAAATAGGTAAAATCTGAATCAAGCCATAAATGACCTTGAGGTGGAAACCCTCCAGCATACCAGTATGCTCGCCCAGCGCCAGAAAGTGCTGGTGACCAATGTTCCAGGTACCGAAAATGTACAGCACCTGCAGAGCCAGCACCACATTCACCATCAGGCGCTTGAGGTCCATGCCATCCTTAATGTGGGTGCCGTCAGTCGTCACCACATCAGGCTGAAAGAGGAAGGTGTAGAAAGCGTCAAAAGTCGTGTGGGCCAGCTTATTATCTTTAGCTGGTTCAAATCCTTTGACGAAGTCGTGTAATGCTTTCATATTGCTATTCTAGCTGGAGATGCACCGCCAAAACGGACATCAATTGTTCTTTGTGGATTATCCCTGTTCGAGCATAATGTTAAGACCGTCGCGCAGAATGTTCTGCAGTGGTTGTTTAGAGACGCAAGCAAATTCTGCCAAGGCCACGTCTTCTTCCACGAGTTCGTAGATACCAAGGCCTTCCATTGATTCGAAGTCCTGCACCATAATGGATTTCATCAGTTGCTGGGTATAAATGTCCATCGGCATCACCCCTTCGTAAACGTTGTTGACTACAAAAGCACGCTTTTCACCGTGGGTATTGGTCGTCGCCGCGAAATCACCAAAAGTCGGGATGGTGAGAGATACGGAGCCGCGGGGCTTAAGGGGTAGCAACCAACCGAAGAGTTCGGCTTCGTTACCCTCCGTTAGTACCGTGACCTGATCGTCGTAGTAACCGAGGTAGCCTTCGGTACCTACGGCATCGCCGGTCAGTACGTCGCCACTAATTACGCGGACATTATCGAGGGTGTTACCCTTCAGTAGTTCACCGAGGTTGGCACCTGCGTAGGTACGAACATGACGGGGAGTCGTAAGTGTCGCACCAGCCAGAGCGACGACGCGCTCAGAGTTGTAACGGCCATTTTTGAAGATTTCACCAATCAAAAGAACAGCGTTCACATCGAGCGTCCAAACGGTATCTTCGCCTGCGCCGACGGGGTGGATGTGGTGCATCTGTACGCCAACGTTACCCGTTGGGTGGGCACCGATGAAGTAGCGCTTTTCGGCACCGTTGATATTAGAAAAGGCCGTTTTCCCTGTCTCACGACCGTCGAGACCGAGGTAGACGAGACCGGGCGTCAGGCGACGGAGTAAATCGACGCCTGCCTGGAACACGTCCTCACGGCCAGCGATTTGTAGTTTGCGGTCGGGCGCCAGTGGTGCGGTATCGAAGGTAGAGACGAAGATGTCGCGAGGCGTTACTTCGGGATCAGCGATTACGTTATAAGGACGCTGACGAAAACCCGCCCAAGCACCACTCTCCAGCAAAAACTCAACGAGTTCTTCGCGAGAGGCACCTTCGGACGGTACGGTGTAAGTGCGGTTCACCTGGTCTTTATCAGCCAGAATAACGATGCTAGCAATAGAACGTTGGAAACCACGATTAACTTCGATCACCTCACCACTAACGGGAGCTACGAATTTGATCCGGTCTTTTTTCTTGTCGAAATAGATCACATCGCCCGCCTTCACGGAATCACCGACTTCAACCACCACTTTAGGGATAGGCTTGAGGCCGATAAAGTCAGGAGGCATGGCGGCAAAACGGGTAGCAGAAGTAGTGCTGTCAACGTGATCAGCAGCTTTGCCTTCCAGTGGAATGTCGTAGCCTTTACTCAGTTTATATGTATGCTCTCCTTCAAGATAAGCGGGTGCCTTCTTACTGAAGATTTCGCTGAGCCTCGGGTATAGCCCCATATTTGCCTTCTCTCCATTGATTCCAGATTCGTTGGACTCGATAACCATGAAGTTGTCGGCAACGCTAATCACGATGAAGAAGAAAATAAGTAAGGCTACGGCGGCGAGGCCGTAAAATAGAAGATTACTCCCACTGGCCTGAGCCTGAGATTGGAAAGTAATGTTGACCAAAAGCATCGTGGAAAGAATGCCGGTCAGTCGCTTGAGAGATTTCATACGCCTGATTGCGTTAAAACTAAGATAAGTAGCCCAGAATGGGCTTGGAATCGCTAGGGAAGGCCCATTTAAACGGTCTTTCCAAGCTTGCCGCAAAGCTACGACTTCGGATGGTTCTAAGCCAGTAAGAAAGGCTCATGTTAAGGCCCAATAACTATTTAGATTAAATCTACTTAATTTTATAGTCTTCTGATTACGCCCTGCTAAAAAACCTATAATATGGTAAAACCTGATGGTAGGACTTTTCAAATATAACGATAATTTGCGTACCTGAGTTCATCAAATAGTCCTTTATCGTTTCGTAAACGGTATGTAAATGAGTGGAAGTGGTATAATATGGCAATTTTAGTCCTTTTAAGTAGCTTAGTATGATTACCTTTATGGCCAAGGAAAAGTTCTATGTGGTGTGGCTTATTATACGCCTTCTCGTTGCGCCTACACAAATAGAATTTACTTTAAGGAAGTATTGTCCACGTTTTCGTCTTTATAGCCGCAAGGCACAAACAAAAAGCCTAAAAAATAAGACATTATTCCAACGTGTTCGCGCTCCGCCAGTTTAGCCCGAGTAGGCAAGTTTTCCATCCCATAATCTCGACTATGAAAAATATTTTCACGCTTAGTACTTGCATTTTACTGTCAATATTCTTCGTTTCCCCACTTTCGGGACAGCAAACTATGGTCTGGCCAGGAGACGCCAGTAACAACGGTGTGGTTGACGAAGCGGACCTGATCTTCTGGGCTTACGCTTACGGCACTAAACGCTACGAACGTCCTGCTGCTTCCCTTAACTGGGTTGGCCAACCAGTGGGTACTACTTGGCCGGATACTTTCCCTAACGGAATGAACTTCGCCTATACGGATATGGACGGAGACGGACGGGTTGCCAGCCGTGACCTTCAGGCCATGCTTTCCAACTTTCATCGCACCCGCGTCCCCGCCCAACAAACCGACCCGTGGGTTCGTCCGGACACCAGTGGCAACCACGAAGCGACGCTTCGGCTGATGTCCGCTGGCATCCAACTACGCCCTGAAGGCAGCGTGTTGTTACTCGATGTGGTGATCAACGGCCGTGAAGGCGTTTACGACAAATTTCAAAGTCTAAGCTTACGAGCAACCGTAACGGCTGGCTTACTGGCTAACTACCACTATTATAGCCCTGAGATAAACGGCGCCCCTCTGCTTTCCGTCAAGCAACTGCTGCGGGTAACCGAAGTAGATAGTGCCACACACCAACTCTCCCTTTCCATCACAGCCATCAACCACGTGAACCGCCCGATAAACGGAGCGATCGCACGACTAGAACTACCCCTGGCCAGTAATTTCGATGCTGAGACCCTCGATGAGGCACGGATAGTGGTCGATAGTCTCATATTCGTCGATGCCATTTTTCTACAGCACGCCGTTACTTCAGACACGCTGAACCTCGCTACGGACACGGATTGCTCCTTCACCGTAAGCCCCGTGTGTGGAAATAATGGTGTGACTTACCTCAACAGCTGCTTTGCGGAAGCCGCCGGTATAACAGCTTACACTGCTGGTGCATGCTGGAACCCCGGTCTGGTCGTCGAGAATATGACCCCGGCGGCGGACTGCCCAATGGCCTACGAGCCTGTATGCGGATTCAACGGTATTACTTACGGAAACGCCTGTGAAGCGGAAGCCGCTGGTGTGGTAAATTACTACTCTGGCCTCTGCGATGCGGGCGACCGAACTTGCTATGACCCCGGCCTGATCATAATCAGCAGCGGTACGAGCGTGAACCAGGTGACCGGCGTAATCACCCTAAGCTGTACACCAAATAGTGGCCCAGTTTGCGGTTGCGACGGCGAGCAATACGCCTCCGCCTGCCTGGCGGAAGCCAGCGGTGTACGAAGCTACACTACCGGCGGATGCGACGCCAGCTGCGTGAATCCTACCCAGATTTCTGACACCGATGATTGCGAGACCAGCACAGACTTTGTGTGTGGCTGTAACGGGGAAACCTATATCAACGCTTGTTTTGCTGATGCAGCGGGCGTGATTAACTATACGGCTGGCCCATGTAACGGCTCCTCCGGCTGGTGTGACGAGGCAACCGTTATTTCCTGTGGTGACTACCTACCCAACGAAACGACGATTGGTGCGGGCAACCAGATCACCAGTTACCCCGGAGCTACCGGAGTACAGATGCAAGGCCCTGACCGGGTTTACGTTTTTGAAAAGACCTCTGCCGGCGACCTTCAGGTTGGCATCGAGATCATGACCCCGGGTCTTAACATGGACCTTTTTCTGCTTACCGGCGGCTGCGGCAACTACACCGTCATCGGTTCCAGCACCTACTCTAATAATGCTACCAATAACGAAGGTATTGTACTAGAAGATGCTCCTAACGGAACATACTACATCATCGTTGATCAGGGTGCTGCCGGCGTGGGTGGTAATTACCGCCTTGAGTTAAGCTGTGGCTACCTTGATTGCAGCCAGAGCGTCCCTCTTTCCTGCGGTACACCTTACAACGGCACCAACTCAGGTGGCGCGGATGACGTAAGCACTTACACCTGCGGTCCCCAACTGAACGTAGAGAATAACGGGCCAGAAATCGTACACACCTTTACGACCACCGAATCTGGCATCGTAACCATCGACCTTACGGGTCTCAGCGCGAACCTCGAATTGTTCCTACTGAGCGAGTGTAGCCGCCGTAGCGGCCTGCAGTACAGCCAGAATTCCGGTACCAACTCCGAGCAGATTGTTCGTAACCTTCCTGCGGGCACCTACTACATTGTAGTTGACGGGTACAACGGTGCTATTTCAAATTACAACTTAACTGTCGACTGCTCCTCCACTTGTGGTCTTGACCTGGAAGTACTTGGCCAAACCGGGACAGCCTGCGGGCAGTCTGGTGGTAGTATCACCTTTGAGATCAGCGGCGGCAGCCCGACCTACTCTGCGCACTACGTTGGTCCGGTTTGCCGAGCGGCGAGTAGTAGCAACGGACAATTCTACTTTGGCAACCTCCCTCCCGGAGATTACGTAACAACAGTCGAAGACGGCAATGGCTGCCGAATAGTCTTCAACTTCACCATCTTCGACAGCGAAGGCGGCATGACAGGCACGATGACGCCTACCGCCGCCGGTTGTGGCGAAAACGGGCGTATTGACGTTAGCCTTGTTACAGCAGGAGTCGCTCCTTACACTGTTTACTTAAGTGGAGATTTACACAGGACCTTTACCACCAATTCTTCCAACTTCGCCATTACTCCTTTGGAAGCAGGCAACTATAATGTTAGCATTATTGACGCGGCAGGATGTAGTCTTACGCAGTCCGTAACGATCGACGCTGCCAGCGGTAATATTACCGTAGAGGCCTGGGCTGAACCCGCAGGTTGCGACGGCAGCCTTGGTGAGATCATCGTACGTGCTCCCAACGGTACGCTCCCCTACTCCGTCGTCCTGAGCGGCCCTGTGAATGGCGACGTAACGGTAAACGATTACAGCTTCCGGCTCCGGTTTTTACCCGCTGGAGAGTATATTTTCACCCTGACCGATGCCTTTGGCTGCTCGTTTACCGAGGCCCTGATCGTCGCCAACGCTGATATGGAAGTCAGTGTTTCAGCGACGCCAGCCAACTGTTCCTTGCCGGGTGCCGCCCGCGTAAACATCTCCATCGGCCTTCCGCCCTACACCATTAATTACACCGGTCCGGTTTCGGGGACGATCAACACCAGTGAGCAAATCACGGTGATCAATAACCTTCCCGCCGGCACCTATAACTTCTCCGTTTGGGCGGCTGACGGTTGCGACCAGGCCGAGACCATCTTCGTGGAAGACAACGGCGGCAACCTCGACTTTAACGTAAATCAGCTAATTACGGCCTGCGACGGCAATAACTCGGGACTGCAACTCACCGTTGCCGGAGGCACACCTAACTATACAGTTGTGTATAACGGCACCATTTCCGGAAGTACGACCATTGACGGCACCGGAACGGGCTGGCTGGAACTACCTCCGGGTACTTACACCTTCACGGTTACCGACTTTGGCAACTGTTCGGCGACGACTGAAATGACCGTTACCTCCGGCCTTTCCTCCGCCAACCAATCCAGTTTTATCTATAGTGCTGGCTGCGGCCAGTTGGACAATATTCGTACACTGCTGAGTGGCGGTGAAGCTCCTTTCTCCGTATCGGTAACTACCGATGCTTGTCCCGAAGAGAGCCAGACCTTCACTACCCTGGACAACATCTTCGACCTCACTGACCTTCCTAACTGTACGTATACGATCGAAGTGACTGATGCCAACAACTGCTTCAGTTCCAAAACGGTAGCGGTTGGCGTTAACACTGATGATAGCATCCTTATCCTTACGGCACTCAACGGTGCTTGTGGCAGTACAGGCATCATCGACCTGGAGGTAACCGCAGGTACCTACCCCTACTTCATCGATTGGACGGGGCCGGTTAGCAGCGGCGTCAACCTTGCCTCACACACTTACCGTGTTTCAGACCTGCCCGCCGGCACCTATGTATTCATGCTCACCAACGCTGACGGCTGCGAAGCGACGGAAACCATCACCCTACTCAACGACGGCAGCCTGGAAGTGATTCCCAGTATAGTAACCGACGACTGTGGCGCGCCGAACCAGATATGGAACGATATAGAAGGCGGCGTAGGACCCTACACTGTAGAAGTCATCCGCCTTTGCGACAACGAGGAGGTAGATGTAGAAGTCATTGGTAACGGCTTTGAAGTCTTTGACATCATCCCCTGCGACTACAAAATCAAGATAACCGATGTGAACGGCTGTATGACCATGCAAACGGTCACCGTCGAACCCTACCAATTCTTCAATGCCATCAAAACCGATGGCGTCTGCGGGCAGTCAGGCAGCCTTGAGGTCATAGTTATGAATAGCTTCGCAACCGGGCCTTACTCCTTGATCTATAGCGGACCCGTTAACGGCATTCATTCAAGCAATACTGGAGCCTTTAATCTTGATGACCTCCCCGCTGGCACCTATACCCTTACCGTTGCCGATGTCAATGGCTGTACCGAAACAGAAACGGTGACCATCATCGACACCTCTAGCGACCTGGACCTGCAAACCGCCCTTATTAATAATGACTGTGGGCAGTACAATCAGCTTTGGAACGATATTAACGGTGGGGCAGCCCCTTTCCAGGTAGAAGTAACCCGCCTTTGTGACGGGGTTATTGACACGACCTTTTCCCTTGACGGTATTGAGTTCGAATTATTCGATCTGGAAGAATGCTGCTATGAAGTTAGAGTTACCGATGCCTTTGGCTGTATGGTAACGACAGAAAGCTGCGTAGAAAACGCAGCTGCGAATCTCTTTACCCCCAACCCGGTGAGTGGCCCTTGTGGTCAGAACGGCAGGATCGACCTATCCTTCATTCGCGGCACAGCACCTTACCAGGTAGTATACAGTGGCCAGCAGTCGGGTTCCAATACGGTGAATGGTAACGTCCTGGCCATCAACGGTACGCCCTCTGGCCAGTACACCATTACGGTTACTGACTCAAATGGCTGCGTAGAAACCGAGACCGTAACGCTTGAGGAAACGACCAGTAACCTTGTACTTCAGGCGGCTCTGATTAGTAACGATTGCGGACAGTACAACCAAGTCTGGATCGACATTCTTAACGGTACTGGTCCTTTCTCCATCGAGGTAATCCGCTTATGTGACAACACGACGATGACGGAGTTCGTATCCGGAGAAGTTGGCTTTGAGCTGTTCGACCTTCCGCCCTGCGACTATAAGATCATCGTTACCGACGCCGCCGGCTGTACAGTTACAGACATCATAACGGTCTTCCCGGCACCAATTGACCTGTTCGACCTGACCTCCGCATCCGGAGAATGTAACGAACTTGGCTCCTTCGACCTCCAAATCACCCGCGGCCGCGCGCCCTTCACCATCGTGTACAATGGCCCGATAAATGACAGCCTGATCACCGAACAAACCAGCCTGAGTCGTGACAACCTACCGAGCGGAGACTACACCGTATTCGTAACCAATAGTATTGGCTGCATCGAAACCAATCAGTTTACCATCGAGAATATAACCACAGATCTGGATCTAGTGACATCGCTAATCTTCAATAATTGTAACCAGCTTAATCAGTTGTGGAGCGACATTAACGGCGGCGTTAGCCCGTTCGTGGTGGAAGTAACCCGCCTGTGTGATGGAACCACCGATACCACCTTCACCACCAGCGATGTCCAATTCGAGTTAGAGAACCGAACGCCTTGCGAATACAAAATTAAAGTAACCGACGCTACCGGCTGTCTGGACACGGACACGGTTACGGTACAGAGCACTTCCGCCAACCTGTTCGACGTTACGATTAACAACAGCTGCGACAGCAGCGGTTTTCACCTCGATTTCATCGCCGGATCAGGGCCTTACCGCGTTGCGGTATCCGGACCTGTAACCGACGTTTTCGAGGACGTTAACGGACCACTTTACATCCCTGCTCCTCCGGGAGACTACGCCATCCGTGCATTCAGCTCTGAAGGCTGTATGGAAGTGAATTTCTCCGGCATCACCGGCGGCGGCAGCGGCGAAGTTGCGGAAGTTGCGTTCGCAACATCTGTGGACGGACTAGCGGTAAACTTCTCCAATCAATCCGGGGCCGGTGCGTACAGCTGGGACTTCGGCGACGGTTCCGCCCTTCTTACCGAGCCTAACCCACAGCACGTCTTCCCCACCGTAGGCACCTATGAGGTCTGCCTCACGGTAGCTAATGGTTGTGGCAGCAGTACAGGTTGCCAGAGCATAGAAATAAGCACCACTGGCAACGCCCAAATCGTGATCGGTGGTGCGAGAAGTTTCCCCGGCAACGATGTTCGCATTCCGGTTTCTATCCAGGGAATGACCAATATTGCGACCATTGCCGGCACCTTCGCGCTGGATAACCCTTCCCTAGCGACCATCACTCACTTGTCTGCCGGTGCTATTGACCCACAGTTCAACGAGGACAACAGCAGCTTCTCCTTCGTTGTGAACGGCACGGAGGGAGTTCCACTTACTGGCGATATTGACGTACTCTTCTTCATCCACTTACAGCTAGGCAACAGCCCCGGTGAGACGGACATTGACTTGGTTGATCAGCCAATTGAGTTGGAAGTAAGTGCTGTCCGTAATGGCGTTCCTCTGTTGGTACCGGTTACCTATCTTCCGGGATTTGTGGAAATAACGACCAGTGTGGTAGGTAACATCAGCTCTCAGGCGATGACGCTTGATGGTAATGAAGTGGAAGGTACCACCTTCCAGCTTTCCGATCCGGACGGTAGCTTCGCGATCGACCTGGCCGTTGATGAAAGTGGTGTTGCGAGCACAATTGCCGGCCTCTCCATGCGCCGCATGTATTACGTAGAACCCGTGAAGACCAGCGACTACGCAAACGGCCTCTCCAGTTTTGAGATCTTCCTGACCCAGCGGTACCTGATGGGCTTCGAGGTCCCACAAATCACCGACCCGCTACAGGTTGTTGCCATGGACATGAACTGTAGCCAGAGCGTTTCCACCATCGACCTTTATCTGATGCAACGCCTGTTACTCAATAATGACCTGACCGAAGTACCTGGTTGCAATAGCTGGGCCTTCGTACCCGATAGCCACGTTTTTGCGGATGACTGGAACGAGACAGGAGTCTTCCCTGCTCCCCGCCGCGCGGAAGTGATGCTGGAAAGCGATACGATGGTGATGTTTACGGCCGTAAAAACGGGCGATATCCTCAACAGTGCGGACCCCGGTCGTAGCCAGGGTCGCCTGCCGCTGAACGTAGTACTACCGGAAATATTCACCATCGGGCGTACGTATGACCTTACCCTCAGTTTAGCAGAGGCACTCGACCTGGTCTCCTTCCAGAGTGAATTTCTAGTAGGTCATGGTCTGGAGATTATCAGCGTTACCACCGGAGATCTTTCTGGCCTGGAGATTAACGAACATCTCATAAGCCGTGGCCTAATCCGGGCCAGCTGGTTTAGTCAAACGGGAGAGTTGCTGGCGCTGAACGCAGGTGCAAAAATGGTTAAGTTAGCGGTGCGTGCCACCGAGACCCGGCGCTCCACTGCCGACGACATCACCGTAAATAACGCTGCAGGCTTCACTTCCGAAGCACACAACGCAACGCTCCAACGCTTCATCCCTACCGTCAACAATGTATTGAATACGGAAGCCATCACCACTTTCCGTCTCCTCGGTGCGGACCCTAACCCAGCCGATGAGTATGTAGACGTTCGCTTCGAAATACCACAGACAGGTAAAACCGAACTTATACTGTTTGACGGGCTCGGCCGTGTAGTGATTCGTCGCGAGCAAGTACTTGCGGGAGGAGTTCAACGCTTTCGTCTTGATACGCGGGCACTGGCTACTGGAGCTTATCATTTCCAGCTGGTTGCCGGGGGGGAATTTGCTTCTGGTAAGCTTGTGATCCGGCGGTAAGCCTGACCGATGCAGCCTCCGAGTTGACGACGTACGCTCCGCGTGCGAGCTAGCTGCCGCTACAGGCTGCTTCGAAAGCTCGCACGCGGAGCGTGCTTCGTCCAGATAGCGCCTTACTCTTCTTCGCAGAAGTAATCTACTTCCGAGAGGCTTTCCGGACGAAGGTAGGTGCGAGCTACACGGTTAACATCGGCAACGGTAACGGCGAGATACTGCTCTAGTTCAGAGTTGATAAGTTCTGGTTTTCCGAGGGCAGCGTAAAAGGCCAGTTCGGAAGCGCGGCTGCTGATGTTGATGCTCTTAAAGTGATTGTGTTGTTCCAGTCGGTTCATCACTTTCGCTAGCTGTGGTTCGGTGACGCCCTTTTGGACGAATTCTTCTACGGTGGCGAAGAGGGCGGCGCGGGCTTCGTCGTAGTCGGCATCTTCATCCGGGCGGGCATCGATCATTACCGAGCCAGAATCGAGGCCATCATTATGGCTGGCGGACACTTCAGCAAAAAGATCGCCATCTCGAACGAGGCGTCGGTAGAGCAGGGAGGAACGGCCGCCACCAAGCAGAAAGCAGAGGATATCTATGGCGGGAAAGTCCGGATGCATCCGGGCAGGAGTGCGGTAACTCAGGTAGATAACGGGGCTGGGTACGTCGGCGACTACTTCTTTACGGCGTGTTTCGACCTGTTCAGGTTCTTCCGGCAGTTCGGGTTGGCGATGTTCGGGCCCTGAAGGAGAAATACCTCCAAACCATTTTTCGATCTGGCTCCGAATGAGGCTGTTGTCGTAGCCGCCGGCGATGGCGAGAATGGCGTTATCGGGACGGTAATAGGTGTAATAGAAGTTTCGCACGTCCTCGAGGCTGGCGTCTTCGATGTGTTCGAAGCGGTCACCAATAACCGGCCACCGGTAAGGATGAACCTTGTATACGAGGTCATTAAGGTGGTGGTAAAGATCGCCGTAAGGTTCTTCAAGGCAGGTTTCCTTAAATTCTTCGACGACAACCTTTTTCTGGGTATCGAGGGATTTCTGGTCGAGTTTGAGGCGGGCCATACGGTCAGCTTCCAACCAGAGAGCGGTCTCGACATTATCGGCGGGAAGGATGTCGTAGTAGAGGGTTTGATCAGCACCAGTCACGGCGTTGTTTTCACCGCCAGCTAACTGTAGGGCTTCGTCGAAGTCGGGTACGTTTTCGGAGCCTCCAAACATGAGGTGCTCAAAGAGGTGGGCAAAACCAGTGCGTCCGGGCGGATCGTTGCGGCTACCGACCTTATAGAGGACGTTTACCGCAACGACGGTGCGCTTAGGGTCGTGGTGCAACACTACGGTTAGTCCGTTTTTTAATTGGTAGGTTTCGTAAGGTATCAAGTAAAAAAAATTTACACCCGGTCACGGTATATGAGACTGAAGTATTGTATCAACACGTGTAAGCTTAGGTTGTTGAGGGCCTTGTATTTTCCGTGCTATTAAGCCGGTAAGGTCATCAGCATATAAATGGGAGTAGGAGGCTATGTCAAGGAAAACGGACCTCCGGCCCTCTGCCGAACCACCAAAACAGAGCGGTTCCGCATCAGTAAGACTGTCCGTAACCTTCACACGATGCCCATCCGATATTTCGCCGCCACTCTTTTCGCTTTTACGCTCATGCACTGCAGCGGCACGGCCACGACCCTTCCTTTAGCAGACCTAGATTATGTGGAGGTAAAAAACCATACCGGGTGGATACTGCGAATTCATGGCGATGGCGGCGGCAGCTTGAGCCACAAACAGTTACCTGTCCATCATCTACACTATCCGGCCCAGACCTTTGCTCCGGAGCCAGGCAGGCAGGCGGCGCTCAAATGTCGCGGACGGAACCAGCGCCCAATCTGCGTAACCGTCGGTTACTACGATGCCCGCAGAAATAAGGTTACGGAATGCAGGTGCGCTCCCGGAAGTTGGACTTTGTCAATCATGAAACGGGCAATCGAGCAGATGCAGTATGCTGTCGATGCAGGGGGGAGTGAGCGTAGCTGTCGGGTATTTTTGCGGCAGTGGACTGCTTCGCGGTAGCGTCTAGTCTCTGTGCTCCTAACTGTTGGTAGGCTAACGATCTGACGGACCATACCGCACGGAGCCTTAAGAGACCAAAGCACTGTAAAGACTAAAGCCCTAAGCCCCGAACTGCCGGTGCAACAACCGCAGCGTCTTAAGCTTCTTGCCCTTATCATCGTAGATAGAAATAAGGTAGAGCCCATCTGGTAGGTTCTCCACATCGTAACCCTGCTTGCCGTCTGGCCGGTCGTACTTGCGCAGGCGGTTACCAAGGGCATTAGAGACTTCGATGCGACCGATATTGGTGCCGGGAGGAGCTTCCACAAAGAAGCGCTCACGGGCGGGGTTGGGGAACAGGTTTACGGAAGTAGGAACGGGGCGGGAGCTAAAATTACCGCTTCCAGATTGAGTGGGGTTGGCGGGTCCGCTACCTGAGCGTTGAATAATTTCGGCAGTAACCGTGGCTTTACCCAGCATCTTACCGGGAGAGGAAATCTCGAAAAACTGAACCTCTACCCTACCGTCTCCAACGATACCTGCTGGCTCGAGAACCACCTGAAAACTGGCGGATTCGCTAGGTTTTAACGTAACAGGTCGGCCGGTATCCTGATTGGCCTGGGAGATAACGTAAGGCGAGTTCTGGTTCCGACGGCTAAAGGTTCCATATCGCCAGGCACGTGGCTTGCCGATCACTACTTGCTTCTTAATCAGTTGCAATGTTCTGGAACCATTATTGGTAACGGTGACTGTGGTAATGTCCTGATAATCCTTATCCAGATTGTCCAGTACTACATCCTTAGCTACGTTAGCTGGTTCTACGCTCAGTACGTTCTGTTGCGCGAAGCAGCAGGTGCACATGGCCATGAACAAGGCAAAGAAGCTGGTTTTCATAGTTTGAATCTGTCTGGAATTATATAAGTCGTAACCAGTTTAGATGGCTAAGGTTAGCAAAGGTGTAAAAAAAATAGATAAGATGTTGTGTCTGCTGCTTTCGTTGGGGTTTTTTTAACGATATATATTACATGGCTAAAGGTTACGTGACTTACTCGATATTTCCCCCGAAACCAACCCAATGCTTTCTGCTCGAGTCCTCTTTTCCCAAATACGAGAAAAGGAAGGAGTACGTAACGGAAAACACGTCCTCTCCTTTGCTTCTTTGCCTTCTTCCGGCAAAGCTGCGAGGAACAAAGCGAAGCTTTGAATACTCGTGCTCGGATAACAACTTGAACGCTCGTTCATGGAGCAAGCCTCGGCCAGGCTCTTATAGTTCGAACGTATATCTTACCTTTGCGCGCTATGAAAGTTTCACTTAATTGGCTGCGCCAATACCTGGATATAAACATCGGCCCCGAAGAAATCGGCCA
>Ga0306864_1000324_pt1 | contig 23055 bp, 16 predicted proteins | sample AntRauTorckE5430_FD_190448 | JGI IMG/M metagenome (GOLD analysis project Ga0306864, IMG submission 190448) | Saline lake microbial communities from Rauer Islands, Antarctica - Metagenome Torckler E5 #430 (v2) (version 2) | ecosystem: Environmental > Aquatic > Non-marine Saline and Alkaline >...
GTATCGGAGTGTTAATGATGTAGTTGCGAATAAAAGCTGTGAAAAATAAAGTTCAAAAAGAAAAGATTTTGAGAAAGTTGAGTCCCGTAAAAGTCTGAAGGGTGGTCGCGGTTAAAAAGAATCGGTACCATAATAGAGATTGCAACAAGAAGAGAAATAATGAATGCCTGATCACGACAAGAATTTTTGTGTATCGCCTGCATTATACAATAGATATATCCATGATCGAAAAAAATTGTTTGATGAATAAAATGGTGTTTACTGCCACAGCTTGGAACCGCAGCTCCAACAGAAAAATGCATCTCCCCTATGATTTCTTTTTCCGCAACTTGCGCATGATATGCGAGGATCTATCATGGCATCATTTTCATATCCACCACCTAGGGTTCTTGTTCGCAAGGTAGTCTTAATCAGTTTCTTTTGTCTTCTCTCGGAATTATAGTCCAGTAAAGCCTCAACTAGTTCAGCTCCTTGAGCGGGTATTATGGCGACACCGACTAAAATTGATCCCATAACCACAAGCTTACCTGGGAGAGTTACTGGGACGATGTCTCCAAATCCAACTGTTGTGAGAGTCGTCAGTCCAAAATAGAGAGCTGTGAAGTAGTCTGGTATGGAATCATTTACTTCGTGCTCTGCTGTGTAAATTAGTCCTGTCGACACAGAAAGTAGAGAAAATATTGTTATCACTACTCGACCCAGTTTCAGCTGGTACGGTCTCAACCCTTCTGATTCTACCCCGAGCACTTCTGCTACTTTCTTGAATGTTTCGATGTCAGTCAGAAACTCTTGTAATCTAAGTAATCGCAGCAATCGGAGATTCACCAAAGCAGAATTAGCAATGAGCCATGATGGTACACTAGTCGCACCAAGACTGAATATGCTTGTTGTTAATGCAAATGGAAGAACTGATGCAATGAAGTCTATGAATGGCAGGAACTTCATGAAATACTTTGGGGACAGATTTCCAACGGAATACCATCTTAAGAAGAATCCAAAACAGAAAAAGATGCTTAGACCTTCTTCTATGTCAAAGCTCATTTTTGAAATGAAATCTGGAAAGGTTCCCGTTGGCAGGGTCCCAACTGCCACTAGAAACGAAGATAACAAAACTAGACCAGCATCAGTCAGCTCACTCTGGGGCAGAGTAATTATGTCAGAAATATCCTTGGCAAAGGGCAGATGAAATGCTTGGGACTCTTTTGTTTCTTGCCTTCCGTCGTCATTCAGCAGCGTCGTAATGATCTTAGCAGAATCATCTACTTGAAAATCTCCAACTAATTCATTAGCACCAATCTTCTTCCGCTTCACAAGATCAATAGCATCGCTTAGATATTGTGTGTTGAATTGATCAAAGTTAATAGACTTGTCGCTCTCCTCGTAGTAATACTGTGCAGTGGCGTCATAAGGAATAGATACATCAAATTTTATTGTACTATCAATACCAGCAGCTTCAATCATCTGGCATGCAAACTGTTGAGCGGTTACAGTGCAAGACCTTTCATCGTGAATCATGACATAGAACTGATAAGGAATCCCTCTAGCCCTCGTTAATCTATCATCCTTGGAGTTGTCTGTGTTTGGCGAAGCAAAAAACATTGAAACGTTCTTATCGCTTCCGGCGGTGTCATCTTTTGCGTGTGCACCAGTGCCCGTTTTCTTGTCTTGCTCATTAGTTCCTATGAAGAGCCTTGATGATGGCTTCTGGGATAGCGCATTATTTTCTTTACATCTTACATGTTTTGCATAATGCGGGATCCTCACAAAAGTTCTGTAAGGAGTAAAGGAAACTCCTTCCTTAGCTATAAGAACCAAAACCCAAAAAACTGGTGTTTTGCCTATGACATTCATATTCTCTCAGAGCTGTATATCAGCTCTTGCTATAAACCAGTTGCGTTGATGACTCCTCCTCATCAAGCAAAGAACTTCTTATAAAAAGCAGTTTGAATGGTGGATGATGGATGATGGATGATGGATGATGGATGATGGATGATGGATGATGGATGGTCGATGGTCGATGGCCGATGGCCGATGGCTGATGGCTGTTGATGGTCGAAAGTAAGTGTTGTCTGTTTTGTTTGTTTTGTTGTGAAGAAGTTTCATGTCTGATAGTGGGTGTAATAGGTTATTGTAAAAATATTCACAGAGAATGATGAGGTAAAAGAGAGAAGATTCAAATTTATTTTGGCGGCATTCGTACTCATATCGTTTTGGTAAATTTATTCAAGCCAGCTATGATGTGCGAACTTTTCCTTCGATCATTGATGCAAGTGTAACCAATGAATCTCGCAGACAAACGCTAAGCGCTTCCTCGTGTGTATATCATGGACACTGCTTAAATGAAGGTATTGGGCTTGAAGACAAACCTCTGTTGTTCCATTTGTAATATTCGCGGATCGGAGGGAGGAACAAACAGATTAAAAAGGAGCAAAATACCGGAGCTACCATTGCAACATCTTGGTATCAAGTTTAGATGGAATAAAGTACTTCGTTTTGTTGACATTTTACCAATGCACTTCCAGATATATGCATATTCATCTATATTCATCAGTCAAATATCACGTCGGCAATACTATGTGCCTGGAGAAATCTAATTCCCCAGAAGCTTGTCGAAGTATGAATAAACGCCGAAATAGAATAGATTGATTCTATTCAAAATATGTCAAGAAGAAATTGATCATTGTATAGATGGCGAAGTTGATCCACTTTCAATGCGCATTGATCCATTTTGGTGCAATCATGTTTGCAAATGGTGAATATCTCGTTGGGTCCTGTCTCTAGTGAATCCAAAGCTCTACAACTCAAGATTGAACATGCTGTTCAGACTCTGCAAAGGTGAGCCGAGAACAAACTTCCACAAGGTAAAAGTAGACATGTTTATCACAGAGGCAGATAGAATGAGTGCCTTTAAGCGACGTGTCTCCTGTATTGTCATATCCCTCATCTCCTTTAGTGTCATATCCCTCATGACCTGAAATTCAGCCGGCTGTCAATAGATACTATGTGAGGCATTTAGTTCCAAGGAATATCATTTGAGACTGTATTGAAATGGTGGCAAAGTGTGGCTCTCCTAATGCTGAAGTGCTCTTCGCAGAATTTATTAATATGTTGATTCGACAGCATCCAGCAAGACCAGTGTAAACCCGATGATAGATGTTATCATTACAAGTGGCATGCATAAAGATTATAATCGAGGAAGTATTACATGTGTTGATGGTAAATTATGTGTCCATGAACATAATAAATTGCAAAAGTACAGGAAAGATGGCTGGAAAAAGCGCGGCGTTGTGAAGGAGGTCTATGCAGAACGACGTGATTTTAAAATCCTTGCACAGTGATTACTTCCAATCCCGCAAGTATATTGAAAGATGCACACTCGTTTCATATCTCGTAACATGCAAACAGAAGGTCTAACTGGTATGGTGGCCTTTTTATTCATTATCGTCAAGACTTGAATCGACAAAAAAGCACAGAACGTGCTTTTTCAATAACCAAGTACTCTGTAATGATGCTCAACAAAAGCCAAGATTAGAAGAATATCATTTCTAGTCTTTCAACCATGCATTGTCCATGCTAGTGGTGGCGTTCCGTTCGACCTTATAGCTACGTGATTATCTAGTACGTGTATCAACTGTGCATATTATCTATTACGCATGCAGTAGCTTCCCGATATCACTTGTAAGGTCTTACCGCCTACATATGTTGGCGCTCAGAATTCCCTGAATTTGTTGCATCCCTCCTAATCTCCAATTATTAAACGTTCCTGTCAAGCAGATTTTTATTGTTTAGTTCTAAAGTGCATCTTCCTTTACTTTTCATTAATCTCAAGATTATTTATCATTTATGGCACTTTCTCGAAAGTTGTTAATTACCACAGTTTTTTCTGTGCCAGCATAGAACCTTTCCGTATCGACAATTGTAATGGCATTTTCATTGTCGATCCATTACCTGCATCTATATTTACCTATCACTACAATTGCCACTATCTGCTGTCTTATTCTTTACTTTTGTGTTGACAATGTCTTGTTGAAGTTCTTTCCCTCCAAGAACTACTCCTCTACTTTTACAAATGCATATTTAAGACATGATCCATCGCTAAATTAAATATTGGGTTCTTTATGGAATCTCAAATACCCTGCTCTCTCAAAAGTATCAAAGAAATCAATTGCATTTCCACCGGGGGGGATTGTGAACTTCAACCTGAATCTGGTGAAGCATAGGGATACCTTCTCCTAACCAATCCTGATGCATCCTCCATTCACAATTGTCATAGTGGCTAGTCTGATTGAGAATTTTGTGATTTTTGAGGAACATCGTGACGACTTAACAGCTGATCAGGCTGGTTTGCAACTAGTTTCTGTCATTTCTACCTTGGATGCATTTGCAGAGGCCTCGCCTCCCCTCTTGAGAAATCACTACGAAACTACTTTACACAACCTAAAAGCAGAAAATGTTGTCCCTATGAAGTGTGAGTCTTCAATCGTCTCTCACATGCGCAAAATATGAAGTAACGTTTCTAGTAGCCTTGACGACAGTGATTTGCAGAGACTTGGACGGGGTTAATCTGCCCAGAGATGTTGTGAATATGATTTATAGGATTGATATGAGATCCACTGGAGCTGTAGTCGAATGCCTTGCAAAGCTAGCGACACATCCCGAAGCAGCAGGAGCAATCCATTGGCAAAGGCCCTTGTCAAACTTGCAAAAGCTTTCTATTCCCATCTAGTCAAAATGAAAGACGTTACTGACGATTTTTCAAAATGAAGAATGATAAGGATAAGGAGAGAAGCAATGTACACAGTACACAGGGCACTGTCAGTTTTGGCACGTTTGCCGCTTCCACAATGGCGAAAGTGCTCTTTTGCTCTATGGAGAAACATCAACCTTTGTTGCTGTCTCACCGTCTGATCTCACCGAGAAAAACCTTCCGACTTCGTCATTTGGTCTGTTCAAGCAGTCTCTGAAAAATTGGATACAGACACCAAATGTAAGGCATTGAGAGCATGCGTGGAATATTTTCTGCCCATCCTAGGGTAATGCTTTGCATTTAAGAAGAGGGAGTTCTAAAAGAGATAATGTCCGACAGTAGTGATCATCGTGCACTACAGCTGGAATCGTTGCAATGCTGACGGGAGATTTTAGTCAGTAAAGAAAAGAGAGTAGAAAGTGGCGAAGCAAAAAGACAAATGGAGTCCAATACCAACATCTCCACCTCCGAAAAGAATGCTGGTGACCAAGATGGAGATGCATCGTTAATTGGATCCGTTTGCATTTAATGCTCTCTGCGTCTTTAGTATGGAGTCAAAGGTCAGACTGCATGTTATTTTGCTCCTCGACAAGGTCTTCTGAGGCCGATGGCATAGTTCCGGTACTTTTTGGCTTTCCACATTCCACGGTCAGCATTGAATACTGAATACCAGATTCACGCCCGTTAATCGAGCAAGAAAGCCAGCGAGAAAATTGACCAAGTTCCAAAGAAGGGAAAAACATATTCAGCAGGCCAGGGATCGTGAGGAAAAGGCTGCTGGCTAAAAATATAATGCAACACCATATGCTTCAACTGCCGTCGTAATGGTCATGCTATAGCTGATTGCCCAAAGGCTAAATCTGTTGATTCATGGAGATACCAAAAGTATCGGAGAAGATATCTGTTACAAGTGTGGCGCGTATGAACATTCTATTAACAATTGTGGAAAGCTGACGACCGAAGGAAAGCAAGCCACAAGCAAAGGAGGAGGGGTAAACTATATAGAAATGGACTTGCCATTCGCGACATGTTTTATATGTGAGAAGACCGGACATTTAAGTAGCCGATGTGATCAGAATGAAAACAGATTGTATGTGATAGGAGGCTGCTGCAAGAAATGTGGAAGCAAAAAGCATCTATTGTCCCGACCGTCAAAAAAAGAGAGATATGATGAGCGATGAGGATTCTACTGGTAGTAACGATGTCGAATAGCATCATAATATGGGTTATTAATGTCGAACCACGAGGATACTATCCAACAAGGCAACAATAAAGATTTGATGATATAAAACATCATCATATACACAAATTCTCCACGCTGCGAGATGGCGAGTCTCGGGCAAATAACTGCTTAAATTGAAAATAATGCGCTTCATTCTTTCAGCCGGTTATTCATTCCGTATTGCATAGCACCAGAACCGAACGACAGTCATTGAAAAGTATATGAAAAGACACACCATTAAATCTGAATAAAGATCATCCCACTCTTTACATGATTTCGTCTTCGTGAACAACCAATGATTACCTTGTGAAGGGCTTGCGGGCTTTACCTCTGCGCAGGAGATGGGTCTGGATCGATGTGGTCCAGCATCAACGAAAAAGAGGATGACAATGACCAGGAAGGATGCTCGTGTAGATAAAGAATGTTCCGACTGAGAGGACGAGATTGTCGAAGATCTACATGCAAACAAAGTGGATGACGAATTTGTTAAGGATCGGGACGCAAATGAAGCAGCAGTCTCTAAGGATAGCAATAGTGAAGAATAAAATTCCATTTTTGTGACCAGGATGCTTGCATAGTAGATCAATAATATGCTACTAGCCAAATAAAAGATGTTGTCGAGGATCAAGATGCAAATGCTGCGATAGGGCCTGAGTACTCAAACAGCGAAGAGAATATTAAAGCTTAGCATGTCGGTTAAAAAGATTTTGAAAGCGAGAGAACGATTGGAGAAGTGTGTGAATGTAATGCAACAAGCGAAAAAAATACTCAAATATTGTCAAGACTCCTGTATGAATTGTGGAAGAGAGAAGAGAAAGAGACGGCAGAAAGAAAACACATGTAGAGTCACAAGTCACGAATTTCAATTGATCCTGATCATTTCAATCAGCTGTGCAAAGAATGACAATTAAAGGCAACACAAGATTTCTGTGAAAACTGCGTTTCTTGATTTTATAAAAAAACAGATATCCTTCTCACACTTCTTATTTACAACCAATTCACTTCTTTCACTCCACCACGAGCCACGGAAAGGACTCTTGAAAGACGCAATTTGATCGCTTGTTCAGTGTCCCTAAGATGGATATTCACAGTAAGAAAAAGCACTGCCCATCAATCAACGATTACTACAAAGCGGCCAGTAGAGGTGATATACCCCTTCAATACCAGCATGGGCTGTCAAATTATTCATGTGTGCAACTGGGAGATGAACGTGCATACCGTTTTGATGTAGACATCGAAGAACCAGGCAACCATAAAGAAGAGCACGCAGAAGAATCACTTACTTCCGCAAAGTCGCGTAAGCAAAGAAAGGAGGAGTATGCTGAGGCCAACGAAGTGGTTGGCCTGAACAAGATACATGAAATGGAAAAAATGATGAGAGAGAAGTTACAACAACGCACGAAGACTGGTCCTTTTCAGCTTCGAAAAACATTTAAATATTTTGATCGAGATGCTTCAGGTGGAATAGATTTTTCAGAATTTCAGTTGGCAATGGAGTTGATGGGATTTCAATTTACGGAGATTCAGCAGCTCGCGCTATTTGCTAGATATGACGAGTCATGCGCTGGAGAAATAGATTATAATGATTTTGTGGAAAAGGTGATGGAATCTGATTTCAAGATTGTGAAGCAATCGTCCGCAGCGAAAAAGAATCTGGATAACATGATATCGTCAACCTTTACTAAATTCGGTCTTTTGGGCGCCACCAATGCAGAAGAAGAAGAAGATTCCGACTCTGATGATGAAGAAATAGAGAGCTTCAGGCGACGAGAAGTGAAGAAAATGTTCGATGGAGTGGATAGTGACGGTAGTGAATATATTGACAAAAAGGAGATGAGCGATTTGCTGAGAAAGCTCGGAAAGGATTTTTCAAGGGAGCGTGTGAATGAAGGGTTCTTTATAATTGACACGGACTGCTCTGGTCACATTGAGTTCGCTGAGTTTTACATGTGGTTCAAAAGAATCCATGAGAAAAAATAAGCGCCACCCGACCCAACATCCATCCATCAAACATTTAATCTTCGCTTTTACAGTGTAGGCGAACTGACGTCGTATAAGGTACAAGTTACTGGCTACATCTTATATCTACCTTATTCTCCAAGCACTTTTCTTTCGATCTGCTACCAATTGTGACATATTTCGTCCTCTTCCAAAGACGACGTAGCTATTCTTCCTCGAGATGAATGTGGACAGCTTGGCAAAACCACAAACGGTTTGCCAATCTTAGCAGCTGAAATGTTGGCCTTTTCCTATCTCTATTTTGTTGCATGAGTAGAAACAGTCCATCTCCGCCTGCAAATGCATTTTTTTAATCATTTGGCACGAAACGATATTTCATTTTACGATTATTTACGAAGCAGTAAAATGAATAGAGAATTAGTAATGAGCAATCTTTATACTCTTATTTCGTATCAGAGCTCATTTCTTGGAAGCAAAAGGATAATAGTTCTAAGGAAATGAGCGGACAAAAATTATGATACAAGAATCATTTTAGCAAATGCGGCTATTCACAGGTGTTGGAGATTGCATGGGATCCCATTACAAATCTCCTGTTGGAAGGTTGGACACCAAACCAGAGATCAAGCGACGGTGAATCTGTTACTAATTCCACAACGAGTTCTTCCTCGCCGTAATGCAAACACAAAAATGGGCTAGGCCTTCAAGTGATTCTGATTATATTATACACAAGTCCTCCCGAATAATTGCATTTGAACGCAGTTGAACGAGGAATACTGTTTTACCCCCAATCGCAAATCTCTCCAACGAGAACTCATGAAGAAACGAATTATGTGTCCAACCGACATGTCGAGAATCCGCTGATCTCACCAATAACTCTTGCTATCAAAAGAGTGAAATACCTGAAAGCCTTGGATAGCGAAGATGACTAGCAAAGAAAACTTACAGAAGGCTGAAATCATTACAGATCGTACGATAAACGAAGTCCACCCGGATATGCTGTAAAGTACCATGTACGTTATATGATTATTTTGAAAGAGATCAAATGAAATTACAGCTACATAGCAATCTGGGTGACTTTATCAGGGACCATCTGTGTTCGTTAACTTCAGCAATGATATATCTGTGAAACATTTTAACAAATCCCGTCTTCTATAACAAATAATCAACAAACTGCTTCTCCAAAAGCTTCTCTGAGTGTTTCGAACTTGTCCAAATTTGCATTTGCACCGGTTCCAAGTTGATGGAATATACAATTTCTAAGCTCTTTCTTGGCTCCTTCATGCTCATTGTAGAATAAAACAAGAAGTTTTTCTTGATTTGATATCGCAGTAGATGGAGAAGTGTTTGCCATGAGAGCCTTTGATAGAACAGTTGCAAAATAAAGTAATCCCTTGGTGCTAGCTAGTAAAATTTGAAGTACAGCTCTGATTCCTACTCTCTGGCTTTCAACATAATCAGCAAAGCTATCCTCCTCTTTCATGTGTTCGTCAAAGTGAAGGATACTGATGATAAGAGTGGCAAGTTCATACAATTTTACGTCTCGAGTCAGTTTCTTGGAAAGCAGATGCTTAATTGCGCTTTCGATACAATCCTTGTAACCAGCATTCTCTTCAACGTCAACTGAATTGATAATATCCTTCAACAAATCATAGTTGGAATGCTTGCTTGCAACGATAGCTCCAAAACGGGTATAAGCGGGAAACAATTCTCGCTTAGCATCAATATTAGTAAACTTGCATTCAAACAAAGTTGCCCAATCCTGGACACTCTTAACAATTTCATCAGCCCCTTGACCACCGAGATTTAGCCACTCGCCAAATACTGCCATTGCAGATTTTACCAATGTTACTACCATCATGCATGCATGAGGTGATTCGCTGTCTACAACAAACTGTTTCCCTCCCTCGAGTTCCATACTTGCAAAGCTTGAGTCTAAATTCATCCTGCGCCTTGGAGGTGCTACCACCAGGGGTGACAAGGGAACGGAAGATATCGATTCTCTAACTCCAATAGAGGAAATCCGTGACAAGTTCAAAGCTCGAAAAGGGGATGACGACTTAATAGCATGATTTTTTGACACAATTAATGGAACAGCACGTTTTGTCAACCATCTGAGCAGGGTTAACGCTTCGGGAGTCATATTGAGCTGACTATCTTTGGAAGCTTCCTTGTGAATTGCAAGCCTGCCGAATGATTCACAAGCCGAAAGAATCAGCTCAATAGTTGTACTTTCATTCAGCGATGAAGTTGCAGTTCCGGTGATTATTTGCTCGGCAGCGATGGTTGCTTTTTCTAAGGCATTAGCAACGAGAGAGCAAGATTCCTCTGAAGACATGAAGGCTTCGCGAATAACAATACTGCACGGGTCACGTCCACGAAAAACTTTGGCAATAATATGAACGCTTACACCGGGAGGAAGTTTTGGAACAACCAAAGCTAGGTTTTTGTTCGCACTGATGCTGGCTTGCTTTCTCTTTCCTCTTCTAGACGGAGATGATACAGGAGACGAGAGGGCGATCTCAAACGTCTCGTCATCTGAAAATGCAGATAAAATTGAAAGACCTAGAGATTGTGCGACATTTTGATGCATCCCCCAAGAACAATATACTGCAAGGTAAGGAACAATGTTGATCTTGTGACGCTCATCTATGCCCATTGCACTGTATGCCTGAAGGCGTTTGGATAATTGTTCGCAAAGATCTTCCCTGCTTTCAAGATTCATAAACCCTGCACAACTAAGAAGTGATGCACAAATCCTGTAACTGTTGTTTGTAGTTGATTCATTTCCCACATTAAAACCGTCATCATCATCAAGCCTGGTTTCAAAATATTCGCAAATATCTGTAATTGCATTCCCTTGCAACTCATCTTGGATATAGTGCAGACATTTTTCATTCTCAGCACCGTAAAGATCCTCTGAAATCTAATAGATTGTGAGTGAAAGTTTACAAGACAGAATGATTAATTGATTGGACAGAGATAGAGGACTCACTGAATTTAATAAGGTCAAGATTGTTGCTCCAATCTCTGCCATTAGCCCTATATTAGACGCAGTAATGGTGCTGACTAGGTCACCATAGTCTAAGACTTCCCCTTCGTCACAACCTGCCCCTTCCCTTTCCCTTGCCACTCCAATTTTGATACACTTTAAGAGTAGTTTGATGAGCTTACACACAGATTTGATTTCCAAATGGAAAGCCACATTTGAGTAGAAAACTCTTGCAGCCATTGGATTTTCTTCAAGGAATCCCACAGTACGTCTGATTGACTCTGAAACCTCCACCTTTTTCGGATAGTACGAGTTTAACAAAAGATCCGACAAAGCTGATGCCAGTGGTCCGGTAGGAGTCTTCACTCCTTTCCCCTCTGCCGCCAATCTGGCCAAAAGGTGTTCTTTTGGAACAGTATGAAAAAACTTAAACCCCTTTATCTTTTTCAACTTGAGAAGCAACTTCACAGTTGCCAAACGGACCTTTTCCACCTTATCATGAATAAGATCTCCTAGGTAGGGTAACAATGGTCTCAATACTCCATGAGATGCCTTTGCGTCCAGGAGTTGGTTGATTCCATTTACAGCTTGCGCACGAACTGCTGAGGAAGTTGCATCATTACCGTGTTTCATGACAATTTCATTCATGAGAGAACGAATATCCGTGCTGGAAAGAGAATCCCAATAGAAACCTAATATCTGAATGGTTGCATCGCATCCAGCAACACGAACTTTGTGGTCCTCATCGTGGAGTAAATTCAAGAGAGACTCTACAGTCTTTGCATAGACTTCCTTCAAGTGCAGCTTTCCTGAATTAGGATCACGAAGAGGAAATGTTTTGAAGAGAGCAGAACTTGCATTGACACGTACGCGCGGATTCGCAGCAGACAAAGATCTCCATAGAAAGGGAGTGTAGATCTTGTAAAGTAGCATCTCAACTTCAGGATTCTTCTTCTGTGAGAGTAACGGCTCCAACACCGTCCGAAGAGAAGTTGCCATGTGAGGCGACACAACATGTACAGATGCATTCATAAGTTCTTGAAGAGCATCTTCAATTGCTGCCTGAATCCTGGAGCGATCACACGAATCATCCTCATCACCGCCATTCTCGCGATCATGGCACCCATCCTCCTCTTCTTTCTCCAATGCGAGTGCTTCCTTCCAAGCCCTGCTGTAAATTTCCCCATAATACAACAGCTCAGGTTTTTTCGCTAACGGAATCTGTGCTTTAATGGCTTCATGCACATTCTTGACCAATCCACAATCCAATTGGAAGAAATAACATATCAATTTCCTTCCCTCAACATTCTTGAGGAAAAACCCACTCCCCACTGTCCTCACTATCAACGAACGAAGGTATGCACTGCACTCCTCCTGAAAAGACAAAATTTTCATTGCTTCTCTCATATTCCATAGTCTCTTTATGTCTGCCTTGGTGGCAGTCTCGTCTAGTGTCCTCACCATCAATAATGGAATGACAGAGGCGACATAATCATTGCGATTGATAAAATTACCATTCCAATATGATTCACATAAAGCCACAATGGATTTTTGAACTGACAACCCTTCCACACCACAGGAATTCAAATCAAATAGTAAATTATGCAGAGATTCCATGAGTTCCTTAACTTCCTCCATTACATCATAAGAGCGGTGTCTTTGAATATTCTCTCGTTTGGAAGAGAGGTTAACAAGGTATGCATTGATCATTAGCGCTGTGTATTTTATAAATAGCAGAGCATGAGATGTATTGGAAGTCTTTCTTTGACTAATGCTGCTGGAAGCAATAGTATCATTAGTGAAAATCTTCTCACTCCTGTCTCTCTTTTCGTCTTCTTCAAAGGCACTGACAGGTATGAATTCTTCTTTTTCAATTGTATGTTGCAAGGTTGGCAAGATTGCACCAAAGAGCCTCCTTGCATGATTTTTGTGAAAGTCTTTTGATTTAATGGTTTCAAGAATGGAAGCTCGTTCTTTCATAGGTAATAGGAGCGTGACAAGGGAAGAGGTGAGGGTTGAGTAGCCATGTTGCTCAACTGCTTGAAAGAGAGGAGTGAACTGTGTCGTCACACTCATCTTAATAACTAATTGAATGTTGAATAAGGATTGGACTGGTGGGAAATTGATAAAAGATACAATGCGATGCTGTAGTCTATCACATACAAGCTCGAATGCTGTTGTGAGATTTGAACTTGGGTTTGAAAAAGAAAAAGGAAAAAGAAGGAATTTCAAATTATGCAAACGACGGTTTGAAGTTTGAACTTTGAATTGATAGGCCATTATGTATTTAGAGAAGTACATACGAGTACTGTTGTTGTAGGCCACCTATCGACAGAGGTTATGATATTTTTTGAAAAACCCGTGCCTCAACGGAAATTGGCCATTATCATTATTTTTTATTTACACAACACGAAACAGGAGCGAGTAGTGAGTATCGTAGATCGTAGGTATCGTAGTACCTCTAGAGATAAAGAGAAACGCCAAACGCCAAACACTGTTATCAAACGAGCACACCTTCGCTCAGCCACATTACTTGCATTGAACTACACTATATACCAACCATGAGGACACTTTACATATTGACATTGATTGTACAAGCAGCTCTTGGAAACAGCTGGGAAGGATGCATCACTGAAAAGCAGAAAATGGAAGGTGAAATGGGAGAGATTAACAGTAGTTTAGTCATCAAGGACCAGGAAACAGCCGTATGCCTCACTATTGCAATTGATGAAGGGGACTGGGCAAATCCAACTGAATACAAGAGGTTTTCATTTGCTCCGCAAGCAGATGATTACAGTCGCTTCGTCGTGGAAGATTGTAAGTCAATTTTTACAGGGCCTGCTCAAGCACGGTCGGTCTTGTGTCTGCTCGCCATTCCCTTTAAATCGTGGTTCACTTACCTTTTTACCAATCGTTCGAACAACAATTCGCAGCATTTTCGTCTTTAGTAGACATCACGACAAAGCATACCAATGTTACCACTTTTGCTTCATCTCAAACTGCACTTAGTTTTCAAAGAATGTACTTCGATAGCTTATTGGGAGTTTTTCCCTATCTTACTGCCATTGTCGATGTCGTAGACGGCGTAAGTAGTTTTGATTTCTCTCCTTCAATTGCAATGCCATCTCTTTTTCTATTTCAAGACTTACATTCATTAATCTCAACCCATCTTCATGAATACAGGTGGTGAGAGGAATAGCATGGGATGACGCATGCATTTTCTGCGGAGCGGACAAATGTGAAGAGAACACATTTAACTTTAAAGGATTACCAGCTTTTCCACAAGAATCTACCAAAGGCTGCTATATTCCTGTAGATGAATGTGAAAAAGTTGCCAATAAAGGTAATACATGTGATTTACAGTTGCACGTTGTGTGGACTGGTACTGATAAGAATGGAGATTATTTGACTAGCTCTAGCAAAAGATTCTCAGCGTTTAGTCCGAAGCAAATCAGGGATCAGTTGAAGGATGCACTTACGAAAGTCAAAGATGAGATTGCTGCGTAATTTGATGAAATAATGGATGTGAGATTGGATTAGAGGCTTGTATTAACATGGGTAATGGATGGAAAAATGAAGGATGGGAGTAGTTGTTAAAAGAAATTATGATTGCAGTGATCAACGTTTTGGCGTAAGATAGTAAATTTTTATACAAATGTGTTGTATAAAAGTAGATGATAGGTTGCGCCGCTCGCCCCCTTGAAAGATTGAAATCTGAATACTAGTCAAGGATTGTTCGCTTGAAGTTTCCACTGTTGTACATGGTGTAACAATTGATGAAGACTCGTTAGGCCGACCCAAAATACCACCTATAACTTTGCACATAGCTTGGCTCGATGTTTCTACTTCCAGCCACTTTCTATAGAGTAGTCCAGCGCAACGATCTCTCTACCTGTTATCACCACTGAACTAATTTCATTTGAAAATGTATGGCGACACTAAGGCTAGCACCTCCAGTGGAGTCCACGTAACCTCCGACACGTTTTCCTTGTCCAGCCGTCTCTTCTTTGAATGTAGGAATTATCAGCGTGGCTCCTATTCCATCTACTTGCTTGTAAAAGGATCTCGGATCCCAACCATGAGCTGCTGCTACATTAAAAGCAGTTTTCAAGGGACTTTCAACCAACATGCTTTGTTCCAGGAGGGTTTCTGGCTGCACTTTTTCTATGTACATATTTGAATCCAGAATTCTCCTATTTAGCCCATATATGAGAGGATATTGCTCAAGATATCAACCATCCACGAATCGTGTTCGTGTTATCATAATATTTAGTAAATGGGGAGATTTTGTTTGAACGGCGAATTTGCTGGTGGTCATGAGCATTGACAAAAACACTTGAATTTGTTATAAAGATTTCACAGTAGTGAACAGGACCACGACGTAGCAGGTGCTGAATTTGTGGTAGCGTGGGAGGGGAAAGAAGGAGAATGGCGTGCAGAAGGTGCCGCGCTTGGATTACATATGTTATCAGCCATTATGTAGCAAAACAATAGTATACAAAAAACTGCAGAGTACAAGCACATGTGGATGCTTGTTTAGATTTATGGAAAAGAAAAAAACAAGCTGAGAGGATAGGCTGAGAAACGAGGCAACAAATACACACGTGCTAATCTAGTAGCTTAGACTTATGCAAAGGATATGTATTATACAAGTGGTCTCTACGTACGATTAGTTTCAAGATTCTATCTCGACCAGCTGCGGGGAGGGAGTAGGAGATCCAAGGAATCAGGACTTCTTTACACGAACAGTAAATTCAAATCTATTCTTCAACTCAATGGATGTTCCCACTACACGTACTACCAATATGAAGGTGAAGACGTGCGATGTAGCTCCTCACCACCAGTTGGACACGATCTTCTAGTTTACAAAGGCAGAAGTCTACAAGTAAAAGTCACATCAGCATTCCAAAGTTTTATGCAGAGAAAACACAAAATGCTTCCAAACTTTCACGCAAATTTGCTTCCATCTCAAAATATAATACCATCCCAACAAACGACAAAAGAGAAAAACATCAAATTCTTTTTCATTGACACGACGAACGACGATCAGCGAAGAACGAAGGAAGGTGAACGAAGAAGCATGAAGCTATCAAGATCTCACATTGCTTGGACTTGAAAGAATCTATCGATCAATATTCAAGAGATAGAGCAAAGTCAACAGCATCCACAATGAAAATCTTGTTTCTAGCTGTTTCAGCCCTCTATGCGGTTTCACCAGCATGTGCTCAACAAGGCGTACGCGGAACCACGAAGCTCTCCCATCAGGAACATGATTTGAATCCCACGGAACACAGTCTTCTCGCCTCACTTCATTCTGTTGGCGAATCTAGCTGCATTCAATTCGATGAAGAAGACAATTGTAATGGATCTATAGATGTCAATGGTATTTCCTGTGTATGGTGCAAGTGCTCCGCAATCCCTAGCGAATGTCTTAGCGTGGATCAGAGCAAGAATGTGCCGGCCGGCGTATTTGACTGTGCATCTCCTCCTGAAAACAGAAGCGAAACTGCCATGGAAGAACCAGTTATCGTGTCAACTGGATCTTCTTCCATTGCTAGTGATGGGATCGGCTACAACCCCCACCTTTTGAACTACAACCTCAGAGATGATATCGTGGATGGCGCAGTATGTGATCCGAACTCGAAGAGTCTATCGGGATACGTGGATATTACCGGAAGCGAGTATGATGCCGATGGCGAGAATAAACATCTTTTCTACTGGTTCTTTGAAAAGAGAACCACGAGTCAGCTCGAGGAGAAGAGTGAAGACCACGCAAAGGAAGTTCAAGATGCAAAAGATATCCCCCTTGTTCTTTGGCTCACTGGAGGCCCTGGTTGCAGTTCCACCCTTGCGCTACTGTTCGAGAACGGACCTTGTAAAGTAAATGCAGATGCTCTTGGAACCACCATTAATCCTTACAGTTGGACCGAAACTGCACATGTGCTTTGGCTCGATCAGCCAGCTGGAGTCGGATTTTCGTACGGAAGTGAAAATGACTACAACGAGGAAATGATTTCGGAAGATGCCTACTACTTTCTCCAAGAGTTTTACAAGGAGCATCCTGAATATAGCGAGAATCCACTCACCGTTGTTGGAGAGTCATATGGAGGGCATTACGCACCCGCTATAGCACACAAGATTTTGACAAAGAACAAGAATGTCGAAGATTCAATGTTGACAATCAATCTTGCTGGACTTGCCGTCGGTAATGGTCTTACAGACCCTCAGGAACAGTACCAGTGGTATCCTGAAATGGCTGTGAACAATTCGCATGGAATCAAGCTTGTTTCTGATGAAGTCTATAAAGGAATGGAGGCAAATGTGCCAAAGTGTGTTTCCCTAATTGAGGAATGTAACGCTGGTGATTCCTTCATTAACAGGTTTGCTTGTCAGACTGCCTTCATCGTTTGTAACACGGCCGAGACAACTCCCTATCAGATGACCGGAATGAACCCATATGATATTCGTAAAAAGTGTGAAGTAATGCCCATGTGCTACGACTTCTCCTACATTGAAAGCTGGCTCAACAACCCCAAAACGAAGGAAGCTCTCCATATCTCAGAAGAATCTAACAAATGGGCTTCCTGTAACATGGGAATTAACTTGAAATTCCACACGGATTGGATGCATGATTTCAGTCCCTTTGTTACTGACTTGTTAAACGCTGGAATCCATACTCTTATTTACGCTGGTGATGCAGACTACATCTGTAACTACCTTGGAAACAGGGCATGGACTTTGAACTTGGATTGGAAGCACAAGGATGAGTTTAATGCTGCCGAGGACCACGAATGGGGTTCTGGCGAGAATACTGAAGGAAGTGCTGCTGGATTGGCGCGAACTTCCAATGGATTCACCTTCTTCCAAGTTTATGATGCAGGCCACATGGTACCTAATGACCAACCCAAGGTGGCATTAGACATGATTCATAACTTCGTTGCGGGCGGAGAATTTTAAAACATTTATTCATAATAATTTCAATTGCGAGATATGAGAGATCAAGGAGATTAATGCTTCCTATAAAGTATAATACAGTTTTGAGTAAGAGTGATTCGAGTATTCCGTAGATATTTATCTAGCAAAGTGGCGCATAGAAAACAGGGCAGTGATTCATTTGTACGATAGATACCTCAGGGCTCAGGGCTCAGGGTACATACCTCTCTCTCCAGAGAGAGAGCCTACCTACCTACGTGCACAGTTTGCAATTTGCAATCAATAATTATTGCTTCCCCCCTCCCCAGCCAGCGTTCAAAACAAATAATTTTAAAAGTCAGCCCCGCGTTTTCAAGAGAAAGGTCAGGTCATTCCAGGTCATTCCTACGATAGGTTTTACCTACCATTCAACCGACGACCTCCCTCCTCCTTCTTCTCCGCGGGTAGTTGCCCCGCATTCGTACGATACCAGTAGCTTCAGCTACGAAGCTAGTAGCTAGTAGCTACTAGTAGAGGAGGAGGAGGAGGAGGAGGAGTCGTCGTCGTCACTACACTAGTTGGGATAGGATTTACACACCAATCCCTCACGGTAAACACGAGGTACGCATAAACTGCTCTCTTCAGCGCCAACCAAAAACGAAGTTATGCGAGATGCGAGAAAGCAGAACTACCACCACAAATTCTTCCATCATTCTTGCTTCGAATCTCTTTCAATCCTAGCATTGGTTTCAATTGAGCACACAAGTTATCGCTAAGTTTCCATCACTACCTTAAATATGATTTCAATTAATTCAGCAACAAAGCACACGGTCAAGAAAAAGATTGTCAAAAAGGTTGTCGCCAAGAAGGGTGTTAAGGGAAAAAAGGATTCCAAAAGGGGCGCAGCTCCTGCGTTGAAGCCGAAGAACTTGAATTCCCCCGAGTCCATCGCTGCTATTACAAGCCTAGCTGATGAAGAATTCAAGAATCAAGTTGATGATATTCTACGCCAAGTCCTAGGTGGGAAACCATCAGTCTTTGGGGGGCAGGGTATGGGTGCACCCACGACCGCCTCTACGTCATTGGACAGACAGGGTATGGCTGCAGACCTTGCTACAATTGTCAAGGAAAAGGGAACTATCAATGTTCTTAAGAAATGCGGTGTTCTGCAAAAGTTAGAAAAGAATTTGATTCCTAGTGGAATTGGTGCTGTATTTGGAAACGAGAAAGGAATGAACCCTGGGGGAGGAATGAAGAGAATAACATCCAAAGCTAGCCTTGCATCCATGGATATTGATAATGATAAGAATGATACAGGATCAACTATAGTTTCAGATAGTAAAAAAGGAAAGACGAATCCTCCTGAAGCTCGAGAAGGATGCCTATTGTTTCTCCGTGCCCTTCTTGAAATTGTTGGCAAAGCATCCGAGCCCTTCGTGGTTCCACTCCTTGCAGCGGCATTGGAAGAGTGCTCATCAAGTTCCAGTTTCGTCAGGGATGCTGCAGAGGATACCACCACAAGCATTATTAGATCTGCGAATGGAAACGTCTTCTCCTCACTTGTTTTCCCAATCCTTTTTGAAGCCCTTCAAAGTCCCGAATGGAGAGTCAAGGCTATTGCAATGCACAAAATGTCTGAGAGTGCAGAACTCCACCCTCGCCATGTCTCCCGTCTACTTCCAAAGATCGTGCCAGTTGTTACCTCTCAGGTCTGGGATACTAAGCCTCAGGTGACCAAGGCAGCAAAGGAGGCCTTATTGGTATGCTGCGCCACAAATATTAACCCTGATGTCGCACCAGCCATCCCAGCGATTGTAGATGCAATCTGCAAGCCTAACGAGACAATGAGAGCAATCGACGAACTCAAAGCCACAACTTTTGTTGCGAGTGTTGATTCATCTACTCTGGCAATCCTTTGTCCTATTCTTTCTCGTGGACTCAAGGAAAAGATGGCGATTAACAAGAGATCATGTTGTATTGTCATCGAGAACATGTCTAGATTGGTAGAGACGCCCGAAGCCGTTGCTCCGTTTGGGCCCTTGCTTGTACCTGATCTGAAGAAGGTGGCTGAAAATGTCCAATTTGAAGAAATTCGTGATGCAGCACTTGCTGCTCTTGGCGCGCTTACAAAGTCACTTGGTCATACTGATATTGATAGTGCTATCTCTTCTATTATGAAGGATGAGAACGACCGTATTGAAACAGAACGAACACGCATTGAGGATGAGAGAGCTGCTGAAGAAGCTCGTGAAGAGGAGCTTCAAAAGAAAGAGGAAGAGGAACGCAAGATGTGGAAGGAGGCAATGGAAGCTCAAAGGCTATTGAATGCCTTGGCAATTAAGGAAGAGGACGAGAAGAAGGCTGAAGAGTACCGGAAAAAAGAAATTGATAAGAAGGGCACAAAGACTGGTGGGAAATGCCAGGGCTGTGGATTAAAGAAGTGCAAAAAATCTTGCTTGTTCTCAGGAAATTAAGGAGCACTTCTGCTAAAAGATTCAATATAAAAGTTTTCTATGTTAGTCTAGTCATAGTTTTACAGTAGGTAATACATTCCATCTTGCCCTTTGCGCAATTCTGGTTGGTCACAATAGCGGAGCTCTTCGACTAATCCCCAAAAGTCGTTCAAAGGTAAATCCAATTGTGAGCTTAATCGATAGAAATCTTCTTTGGAAAAACCATTTTGCCCAGACCTACGAAGTGAGTCCATGAATTCTGTCTTCTGCTTCCTTTTGCTCTTGCCACCAACGCCACCACGAGTCCTGTCAAGGTGCCCAGATCCATCCATATGAACCTGATTTACAGAGTCGCGCATCAACTCAACAACATCCTCAGCATCTTCCTTCAGTACGAATTCTCTGAGACAAGCCTTAGCTCGAGCCTGAGCCAACCTTATCAATGCTTCCAGCTGCCTCGTCGTTATGGGTACACTATCGTTTCTCTTCCCCCCATCACTAGGATATCGCAGCGACATAAAATAATCTTTTAAAACTGCGGCAGCATCAGGAGTGACTTTGGGCATACAAAATTCCCGTGCATACGTGATATAATCCTTTACTAAATCAGATGGTAGCGGTTTCTGTGTCGCAGCAACCCAAGCCAACCTTTTCTTCATTGCCATCTGATCAGTAGTAGTCGGGTCAGAGAATCTCTGTCGTTTGTTATGCCCGGTGAGATTCATCTGGTCCGTTCTTTGCTGGCGGTAAATATTCATAATGTTCCCAGATACCAGCTTATCTTGATCTGTGTCCACTTCATCCCTCAAAATGAAAACGAGGTCAAACCGAGAGAGAAGCGGTGGCGCTACATTCAAATTTTCTGCGACCGTTTTGTTCATGTTATACTTTCCTTGCTTTGGATTCGCTGCAGCAATGACACAGCAACGGGCCGGCAACGATGCCACAACTCCAGCTTTTGCGATTGAGATTTGCTGTTGTTCCATCGCCTCTAGAAGACCTATATATGGCAGGACAGAGTGCATGATACACATGCACATGCAAATAAACAATGGTTAACGACAAAAATTATCAAAGGTTTTGTATGCAACAATGCATCGATTACTCACCGTCTTGATTCGATTTGGCCATCTTATCAAATTCATCGATGCAACACACCCCTTGGTCTGCCAGTACTAATGCTCCTGCTTCTATGCCAACCTCACCTCCTGCTTCTTTGCTCAAGGAAACAGTAAGACCGGTGGTCGTAGAAGTATTTCCACCAACGTAGACGCTCCTAGCTGCAACCTGTGTGGTTGCAAGTAAAAGACAGCTTTTGCCCATTCCTGGATCGCCAACAATAAGACAATGAATACTTGATCTTATCGAGATTCCACTCCTAACATCTTCTAACCCACTCGAACTTGGAGGTGTACCACCTAGCAGACCTAGGAGGATCCCAGCTTTCACCATATCATGACCTATAATGCTTGGGCACAGAGATCGAACCAACAGATCGAAAGGAAATGCCATTCGAACTGGAAGAGGTCCAAACATGTGATCTACCAAAAACGTTAACAGATAAACTGGTTGTCAGATGACGCTTTCCCACCACTGTCTATAGAAAGAGAGTGCCTTCTCTAGTAGCATAACGCTAACCATGCAATATAACTCACCTGCATGAGCTACTTTGGTAATCTTGTCCAATTGCTCCTCCGTAAACGTCAATCCTCGACTACCATCTCCCCCATCACCACCCCTGGCATTTTTCTTCTCATGAAGTTCAGCCGTAGTATTAAGAATAGAATTTGCCTTGACAAACAAATGATATGTGCTCGTCTCTACCGCCTGCTTCCCTTTTCTTCCAGCCTTGACTGCTGAATTCATTGCATGTACCACACCCGCGACCCTTACACAATCCCCTGCATGACACACATCTACTAAATCATGCGTCACCTCCAACTCAATATGTCTAGGTGTCCTTCCAGCCGCGGAAGTAACATTATCTTCTTCTTGTAATTTAAGCATCTGACAGTCAATATATCTCGCAGTCCTTCGGAGCAATTCAAATTTCTGCCCTGGACATTTTTTGCCACTGTCATTTATGAGATTGCACCGATTGGGCAATTCGTATCTACCTCCAAGGAACATATGATCCAATTGCTGACCGCATTTGATACATAATACGTCAGCTTGTAAGAGTCTCAATCGTTTCGGATGGACTTTGATGATTCTTCCTCTGAGAGTAATGAGTTTGTAGGCGTTATCAGTTTTGACATCGCTTATTTCAATGGATGGATATACGTTAAGAAAGCGTACATTGATGATGATTGATTGTGGAGAAATGAAATGTGGATTTGCCTCCGAGTTGGATCTCGATAGTGCAAGTGAATTTCCGTTGAGATGTTGTCGTCCCCTCCGTTGCATTGTCATGAGTGTCAGTGCAATGGCAGAATTAGTGATGCAGAATCCATAGTTTGGTCTGTGATATAAGAAGCTTCCAAAGGATTGTGTTTGTCCAGTGGCAGGGTTGATATATTGATTTCCCTCATATTCGTCCAATTCTGACAGAAATTGTGTATGGTCCATGGTAACTAGATGCCTACCCTGAGCCAATCTAGGCAAGAGCGGAGGTGGATTAATTGCATTGACCGTATCTGCTTCAACATCTATATCTATATCTACATCTGCTTCTGTTTGTATTTCTGCACCGAGTGATGGGAAGAAGGGTCGAAATGCTTCGAGAAGAGAACTGTGCTTGCCACGATCATGGATAGCTGCGCATCGGCGTGAA
>Ga0306864_1000325_pt1 | contig 22992 bp, 12 predicted proteins | sample AntRauTorckE5430_FD_190448 | JGI IMG/M metagenome (GOLD analysis project Ga0306864, IMG submission 190448) | Saline lake microbial communities from Rauer Islands, Antarctica - Metagenome Torckler E5 #430 (v2) (version 2) | ecosystem: Environmental > Aquatic > Non-marine Saline and Alkaline >...
AATATCCTAATGTATCTATTGTGGATCTTGATGCTACTGTGAGTAAGATGGTTCACGAGGCGTCGGTGGATGGTAGCATCCCAGAGGGTATGGATAACAACAACTACTACATCTTTGATATTGAACAGGCGTATAAAGGACGAGTTGATTTTAAAATGTCAAAGCGAAGAAGGCAATGGTGCGATGATTGTGTACCTGTGAAGGAGATTCTTCTTGAAAAGCTTGGGGGACGAGCCCACGATGAAGGTAGTATGATTGGTATTGGTGCGACAAAATAGCACGGTGGGTATTCTGATGAATATATATGTGGTGACATAGATTCTTAACAATTTATGCAAGTTTTGCGACACCTAAAGAGGAAACCAGATATTGTTTTGTAGCAGACTGTGTGGTATCACTGAGACGTCGTATCTGGATGGGTGTCAACATACTCACATGACCTCTCTCTCTCTCTTCATGTGCACTGTGCACTATGTACTTGCATGTACTTAGGTAGGCAGTAGGTACCTACTGCTGTTTTTTCTTGTTTTTTCTACTTTTTTCGATTTGCTGCGATTCTTTGCTTGAGTTTGCTTTTCATGTTTTTCGGAAAGCAAATAAACCGCGTAAAATACGGTGCAATCCTCCCCTAGTTTCTTTTCCTTTCTTGTCTTTTCCCATTCCCATCAACCAGACACAAATCAAGACAAACAACAAACAAACAAATCAATACGCGAACAGCAACGACGACACAAACAGTAACAACAGTAACAACAGTACCATTCACACACAAAAGGAGCCATCCGCCATCCCAACCAACAACCAGTGATACAACTAGTACTATACAGTAGTGATACATACAGTACTACATACGATACAGTACTAGAGCTAAATCTGTTGGAATATCCATCAATCCTGTCTTCCTAATCATTCATCAACAGTAGTGACTGATACTTTATTGGATCAACAGCATCCATCATTACATCATAAGTACAGTACAGTACAGTACAGTACAATACATCATCGCACGTTGATTGATATAAGAATCAAAAATAGCTCCAATTGACATAATGGCGGGATTCAATTTTGGAGGATCATCGACTCCAACCGTTCCTGCAGCTGCTCCTGCTCCACTTCCTCCCACTGCAGGCGGTGGATCTTCATTCGGTAATTCCAATGCAACCAGTGCAACCAATGTGGGATTCAGTTTTGGCGGATCTACCAGTGTTACTGCTCAAACGTCAGGATCTACCAGTCACGGTAATGGAGCACAGCCATTATCATCATCGGCATTGACAGCAGCATCCATCTTGACAATTCCAAGTTGCGACGAGGCATTTCCAAATCTTGGAATTCATGCTGAAATTGAATCAATCCTTGAGATTATTAATGATCCTTCCATCTCTCGTACAGATCTTACGCTGCAAGGACAACAACTCATTCATGTACTAGCAAATGCTACTGATGATCATGATCATGCTGATACAGGAAGTACTTCTAGTACAGAACAATATGGGCACACTTTGGCAAACCCACAGCCACTCCCCCCACAAACACAGACGAATAACTCAAATCATGGTGCCAATTCCAATCACACCATGATACAACTACCCAATTCCAATAAACCCACTCCGCTGCCTGCATCATTATCCAAGACACTCTACAATATATCCCATAAACTGCACATTACAACCAATCATGCCGCTGCACTCTATGGAGCCTGCATACTCGATACCCTAGACGAATCCACCCTCGGAAAGAAAACAAAGGCATTTTTCCATAAACGGCATTCCAAACCTTCCTTCATGTCCGGATTCACTCTTTCTTCCCTTCAAAAGCATGATCTTCCTCCTGATGATCTACATCAACAACATCAGCAGAATCAGCAATCGCATTCGCATGACAATCAAGAGATGGAACGCATGGCAATGGATCTCTACTTTCTCGAAAAAGGATACACACTCTCCACACTTGACATGCTCATCCAACATCGTATCAGTGCCTCTCAAGATAATGACATGGATGCATCAGCTCTTGATACAGTGGTGATCCGAGCTACGAATCAATTGTTGGAGGGAGGTCTGGTGATGAACCTCATTCGATTGGTGAGGGAATTGACAAGAAAGAATGAACAGTTGAAACAAACCATTTGCCATGCTCTTGTTCAGGAGCAGGGGCGGCGGGATGGGAATATGGGTGCTGGGGGGTTTGGCGCTGTTTCCAGTTCCAATTTATCTTCGGCATCCTTTCCGAATGCAAATGTGAATGCAAATGCAACGAATCATGCTACTGTCACAGATGCGGATTATGCCATGTATGAGTTCACAATTCAACAGCGGCAATTGGCATCCAGGTGTTTATTCTATTTGGCGTACCATACGCAACTCAACATGGAAGAAGTGACGGGATTGATGGATTTAATTCTTGATTTGACCAATGGAGATGGTCATTCTACATCGGTTTTGGAATTGGGCAGTGGGTTGCCAATCTTGGATCCATTGAGGGATGTTCCAGATCCATACGAGATTGCATGGAATTCGGATCATGAAGGTAGTGGTGGTGGTGGTGCTAGTAATGCTAGTGTTGGCGGAGGAGGAGGAATGGGATCATCGTCATTCGCGCAGATGAATTCATCCATGACACCACAACAAATGAAAACAGTCAAGAAGCATGAGGATTGGAAGCGAGAACTCGTCAATTCATTGTGGAGTGTGAGGGGGCTTACCAATGCGACTGTCACCACGACACATGTAGATTTTAGTGGGCAGCAATTATATCATGCCATGACCCTCAAGGACTCTTGCAATGGTATGAATGTGGAGGCTGTGGCTGGGGGAAAGCCGCAGTTGATGCAAACGGTTTCGAGTCTGATCTTGGCATGCATGTGTGCCTTGGATGGGACAAATTTGTTGATTGATCGACATTGTCGGTCTGGTGAGATTCGTAAATGTAAGAATGCATTGCTGCCTCTGGAGGAGAATATGGAGATGGTGAACCAAAGTGCGAAACCTTTGAGTGATCGGCTTGATCCGAATGGTGCAGGGTTTACAAATTGGAAGAGGCAGGATATTGCGGGTTTGCTTTCGGCTGCGTTTGCACTTCTTTTGCGTCCTGCAGTGGATGTTATGGCATCGCCTGGGAAAGGAGGGGGGGGATTGTCAGTATTGAAAGAGACGGTTCGATCCTGTTTGGAGAGTCCTACGATTACAAAGTCCATGACGTTCGCAAGAGTTTCCTTGATGCCGTGTTTGGGATCGGCGTCTATGCGCTCTTCTTCGCCTACGTTGGATAATGATTTTGCTTTCTACATGTCAATTGTGTCGGATTTTACTGCACAGTATCTTGATGCCATTTGTTCCTTTGGTGACTTACCGATTTCCTCTGAAAAGTGGATGGATCAGGAGAAGGAAGAATTGCGGATCCGACATGTTCAAGAGACGCAAAAGAAACAATTGGAAGAGTGGTCTGGGAAAGCATACACTGAAGCCAGACTTCCAACAGAGGTCGATATTACCAAACGGCCTGATTGCCTTGATGATATTATTGCTTTGGCTATATCTATTTGTGCATCGTGTCCAGAGTGCTCTAGTCGATTTTGGTTGGCAACATCTACGGATGATGAAGGAGATGGAAATTTGATTCACAATCTCAAGCCAAACATGGTTATGAAAAAATTGGAGAAGGCGCAAGCGAAGGATTCATCTTTGCTGCCTATATACGCTTCCTTTTTGAGTGCACTGACACTCGCTAATGATCCTAACGAAAATCCCATTGGTAATGATGGAGCCAGTGTCATTTATGAATGGCTTGCAGACAGTGATCGGTTTAAGTCGTCCCCAACGTCATATGATGCTACGAAACAGGTGAATTGGATATACATTTTGTGCTCGATTCAATATTATACAAAACAGTTGAACCCACCCGCTGCTGCAAAGAGCCAAACTGGATGGGGTGTCACGGATCAGTATCAAAAGACATCATCCTACGATGCTGATTCCACTGCGTATTATTATGGAGCAGACGATAATTCTACAAAGTTTAGCTCTACTACACAAACAAGAGCGGATTCAGCTAGCGACAAGAAAATGGAGTTGGATGAAAGAAGTAGTATGATTTTATCATCATTTTTGAGTCTCTTGTCTCAAGTCGCGCTCAAGTCGGAGGAAAGCCGCTTAAAACTTCTTGATATTAGATTGAGTTCAAGTGGCAGCCAAAGAATCTTGGCTAGAGAGGATGATGTCATTGCAATTCTATTTGAGCTTATAGTTACTTCCATCTCTCCAGAGATGAGGGGTCTAGCTCTCACAGCAATTTCAAACTTGGTCCGTCAAGCTCCCAATGAAAATTCGTCTAAAGAGAAAATCGAGAAAGCAGACGACACCGTGTTGAAATGTTGGGAACTTTTGGAATCTAGTCAGATCCTCCCCATTGCAAAGCTTGGTCAGTATTCACCACTCCAAAGTACAGGGGTGCCATCCTACACTCGTAGCAAAACCCCTGCAGAACAGGTGAGTATGTGAATTATATTATGCCGGTGGCTATAGAAGTCTTTTTAATCGCTCACTCATTTTGGGTTTTGATCAGTCCAACTGGTTTCCTCCGAACGAACAAAATGGAATTATCTACGAAATAGAGTACGTCGAATCTAAGAATGGTTCCTACCCCTCAACGGAGGGGCTTCTGAAGTTGCTCGCTGCATTGTTTTCCTCTGACTTGTATCCATCAAACTTGGGATCATCGTGGAGACCTCAGCAAGGGTGCTCACCTTACATGGAGTATGTTATGGACTTTGTGTTGCCACGAGTTCTTAACTCAAAAGACGGAGCAGGACTGTATTTTGCATCACCTGCAGATAAATCTCGCCTTATTACTAGAGCCTTGGAAGTTATAGATGTTGTTTTGACCAGATATGTCCCAACACCGCCTTCTTCTCTGACACGCAATGCTAGTGCGCCCGCATTAGTTTCCGAAAGTCAAAGCACTACTCATTTCAATGTGGAAGCTGCGAAGATACCCGAGTTCAGTAGTCAAGAAAAGAACGAGGATGGTTGTGATGTGGTTTCGTTGGGCCCTCTTAGTCTTGTTGCTTCATTCATCTGTCCGAAACATGTAAACTCTGGGCAAAGAAAGATGCAGGAACTAGATTACACAAATGAAGTAGTACAAATTGTTCCTGAATCAAATGATACGAATGGTCAAGCACCCCATCAGTTCATTCCACGACCCAAGTCTCCTGGATATCTTATCCTATCTGATATTCTGTCCTCGACTGGGTGTCTGTTTGAACTTCTAACACAGTTGCTTGTTGAAGAGTCCGGGTCGAATTCAGTGTCGAATGATGCGTATCCTGTGGCACTAGCTTTGTTTGGGGAAAATGTCCCTACTTTTCAAACTGCTAAAGCTGGACGTGATTATATTTTGGACGAGCACAAAAGTAATGTAGCGCAACTGTCGTTAAATGTTCTGAATTCGACGTGTAGGCAACTATTTGTTCAGAGTCTCTTTCCAGACATTGCAGAAGTTGTCAATGAAAACTCACTAACTGATAACGCCAAAGTGATGACAACAGGAGACGACTATTTATTCTGGAAAGAGAGCTGCATATTGCTATCGCTCAAAATACTCTGTGCATCAGCAGCTCGGAATGCAACTTTCGCAACTTGCAACTCTCGGAACGACAGTTTGACAATTGTACCGGTGATGCAATTTCAGTCTAGGGAAGATGGTTTCAACAATCCTCTCACGATTAAGAACTTTTACCTAACTCAACTATCGAAGAGGCTTCTAGAGACATCATTTGACCCCGGTATGAACTCTGCTGGAGAATTCTTCCTCGCGGTGCTCTCACAATACATTGGATATCAAGCATCTTCCCTGAAGAGTGGCAATGCAATTGGACTGATGGCAATGGGCCTAGTCAAGTATCTGAGCACCTCCTCATCGTCAAGGGAATTTTCACGGTCCATGTGCGGCTTACAACCATCCAGCCAAGCTACAACTGCATCTTCCATATCTTCCCGTCTAGCGCTCGTTCCTCTTCTGAAGGACAATGAAAATGAATGCTTATTGTGTGGTGAAATTATGTCTCTCATACTTCATAACTTGAAACAAGCCGGAATTGGCAAGCAGAATCTTGCGCATGTTATGTTAGGATTATCGGAGCACACGATTGAAAATCAGCGCCAGTATTTACTAAAGTCCATGCAAGGTTTAGATGTGGATATTTGCCAATATAACAATGTGTTCGATACGATTTTGGAGCTTCTCGGCAATGTTGACTTTGTGTTGGACCCAAAAACATCAGCATTGGCGGCGAAATGTTTTGAAATTATTCATAATCTCTGCGAATGGTCCGAAGACTCCAACATGATTGTGACGAAACTTTGCATAATGAATAAACTGAGAAAGAACAACTTTTGGCAGATTCAATTATTGCGGTTCCTTGGAAGCACATCAGGTTCAGACTGTCTTTTGAAGATGCTTCTTTCGCATTCGCCTGTCAACGGTCAAACTTTTCAAGATACGAATGATCTTGCCATAATTGAGCGAGATAGTAATGCCCTCCATTGTGTTTCGTGGCTTATGAAAGGAGTTGCCTTTGAGTTACATTCTCTTATGGGCGGCGTTAATGTTATCGACAGTGTAGGTTTGGTTGGTAAATTTCCAACTTCTTCTTATCAGCCTCAACAATGTCGTGAACTACTGGAGATCCTTTTGAGTGATGGGACTGAAATTCTTCTCAACACTTTAGAGAGTTTGCCCCTTACCAAGCCAGTGCATTTGACAAAAGAACTGTTGTTGAACAAACCGTCAAACGAGGCAATTACTTTTGCCTCGTGCCCTGCGAATGAGTCGAATGCTCATTTTGATGGGTTTACTGTTGTCGACGCGACGCGATTGAGTAAAGCATTACGTGACGCGAGTTGTGGGCTTAGTTCTGAGGACTTGGAAAAGCAGGGAGAAGAAGCAAGGAACTGGGCTCGTGCTTGGAATAGCTATTCACAGTTTGTCTGCGCTTCGTCTCATATTTCCGAAGCTTGGAGTTTCTTGACCTCGGCAGTTTTCTCGTCGTGCAAATCACTCCTTCTGACTGACTACAATTATAATAATTCTTCTGCATATGATGGTCGAAGTGCATTGGTATTGTTCAAGTCCATTTTAGGTCGATTCTGTGAAAAAGGAAGTGAAAGTTTTGATTGGTTTGCGCTTTCTTCACTGTCAAATGCATCTATTCCTCTTGTGGAAACTATCCTAGAGCTTCATCAAATGACAAGTGACGAAAGTGGCATTTCTATTGGCGAAGAAGATATGTTTTATATTGTTGAGATGCTAATTGATACAATTGTGAGCTGTGCAAATGACGACAATTACAATTGTGATGGTGTCCAAGAAGAAACAGCTGTTATTTTTGCTACCATTTTGTCAGCTGTTCTGGAATCAAATTTAGTAAAGTCTAATGACAGACTTCAGAATCTTTCTTCACGTGTCAACTTCGGCGAGAGAGCAATGAAAGCATGTTTAATTCTTACGAAGCTGTGCTCCAGAGACCAGCATAACAACCAAGATACCAACCAAGACATTATGGCACTTTGTGACGCAGCCAGATCTGGGCTAGCATCACTTTTGAAATGGTTTGATCACCTATTTGGGCAAGAGACATCAAATGCCTCCTCAGATTTTTTGTTTCAGTTGTATGCTGCAGGATCCTCAATATCATCTCCTTTGGCCCAACTTGTTGACCAGCTTTTTTTGTGCGATCATGACATATCCAATTTACTTGAGACGATTGCATGTTGCAATGGAGGTACTGACTTGCTTGTCGAAGCTGGTGTTACAAAAGCTTTGCTCTCTGCATCACAGGAGTGCGCGAAAGAATTTTCCTCTTCAAGGAATACTTATGGAAATGTGATGACTCGGTTCCCTCAATATATTTTTGGTCAAGTTTCCTTGTTGAATACTATGCTGACATTAGATATTTCAGAGTATTCTCATCAACGATTGCTCTTTGATGCAGCAGAATTCGTCCAAATTCATGCATCTACCATTGAAGTTCTCTTTGGTCAATTTCCAGAAAATGAAGAATTGCTATTTGATTTCCTCACTACCATCGCCCTTGTAGGTTCGAGCGCGAAAAATGGGGGCAAAGTAAAAATTGACCAACTCTTTGACGAGACAATTCTTTCAATGTTGGACCAACGAATGCTGGACTTTGCCATGCATGTTTTTGAGTTTCCGTTTCCAGAGCAACTACTCCCATTCCTTCCTGGTAACTTGCGGGGTCCTGGTAAAGAACAGGGAAGACTTCAATCTTGGTGGAATAGTGTTCCAACCGAAAATGGCTCTATAGAAAATTCTGGCATGGATGCACTGGTCCTTCCTCAACCGCCGTGTGGAAACAGTATGCGCCTATCCGTGATGGATAACAGTGGAAGCCAATGGACAGTGCGCATGTACAGGTATGCATGTGTAGCTGCTAACTGTCTTGATGTTTGTCTAACGCACATCATGCTCAGACCTTCCCTTCGGATTGACATGTCTTCTCTAGCCGTCGCTCTATATCGATCAACCGAAACTATTTGTGTGAGTACAATTTACCATGGTGCATACCCGTTTTGCTTTATTACAAAATTCTAATATCCTATTTTGATGTCACAGGCTATTGATGAAAGACTTCAAATTCTGAGGTCAAATAACGATGATGCCATTGCAGATATGATGAATTTCGCGAAAATCAATAGCGGTCCCAGCAATGATGTTGCTAATATGAGATTAGCTAAATGGAAAGAAATTGAATCGCTCCAAATGCTCTTTGTTTCTCTCGCTTCTTGTGTTGCAAAACTTTTGCAAGTCATCAAATTATGTACGGATATTGCGTTCAAAGCACTACGAGACGGAAACTGTTCTATTCCATACCGTGATCTGCAGGTATCATCAAGTTGTCTCCTGAATGCTTTGAATATTTCTCAGATTAAAAGGGCTGTTGGATGCGTCGATATCGCTCAAGATGAACTCTCACTATCTCAAATATTGCTAAGCATGGCGGACGAGTCAACGGCTACCCTGAATGCCATCAGTAGATAGATAGATAGATAGATAGATAGATAGATAGATAGATTATATATATAACGAGATAATGATGCAACTCTCTAATTGTTTATCACTGCCCAGATATGGAGGACAACTTCCCAATGTGTGTGCATACAAGGTTATAGGACTTTTTCACTGGTGATAGATTGAAGATTGGTAAGGGTTCATTTACGGCACTATTCATTGCTATGTCAGCTCTACCGCGTGCACAGAAACTTTCGTAATACATAGCATGTTCATGTAGCTAGGAGTGAAATGACTCATTTACCTCCTCTTTTCATGTTTAAATTGACATGATACTATTATGGCAACGAGTTCAAGTTCCGAACCTCGAACAATGCCCTGATGCACCTGAAATTATGAGACCGTTTTCTAAAACGTTTTACCATTTTTGACCGTTTTCTAAAACGGTTTTTACCATTTTTCGACAATTTTGTGTGTGACATCTCCTCCTCTCTTCAACGCCTCCTTACTTCCTCCTATCCTCCTCTTCAGCCTTTATGTTGCAGTATGTTGTGTCATGTTGTGAAGTCGGTTGACACCATTAGCCATTAGGCATCTCACAATGCCATTCATACATGCAAGATAAATGCAAAAATTGTAATTGAAACTGCAACCCTACCTACCTACCTACCTACCTACCGTAAAGGAAATCCATCATCCATCATCCATCATCGATCTAATGACGACAACAGCAGCAACGACAAAGGCAGCAGTTTTCTCATTCCTATCTAATTTAGTGAAAGATCCTCCATTCGAACAATCTGCAACATCAAGATCATTTTCTCCTTCTAAATCACTGATTGAAAAAGATCATGTTCTGATTGACATGCTCAACAGCCAAAATCACAAAGACGTTAGCTTCTGCATTTGTGATCCAGACACGTCTGACACGCCAATCATATTCGCCTCTGAAGGATTCTGTCACTGCACAGGATATTCATTTCAAGAGATTGAAGGTCGCAACTGTCGTTTCCTGCAAGGTCCAGAAACTGCCAAGGGTGACGTTGATCGTATTCGAACTGCACTCAAACAGGAAACGGAGGTGAATGTGAATTTATTGAATTATAGAAAGGATGGGAGCACCTTTGTCAATCAGTTCTTTTTGGCTCCTCTTCATTCGAGGGATGATGAGTCCAAGGTTGTTTATTACATTGGAGTTCAAACCTCTGTTCCAAAAATGGGACCTGGACAAATGCCAGCTAATCCAGGTGAGTCAATATCGCATACTGACCATGATGTGAATCTTAAATGATGTCATAGTGCGCGATCTTGTATGGTATTGTATCATATGATGCGATACAGTCCTCAGCCGCTATCTGGAATTTGTTTCACATTTTTCAAATATTATGTTGTATTATGGATAAGTACATAATTAATATGCACAAACTATCAATGATGCGATGATTTTTCTAATTCAGCATTTTGCATGTTTCCTTTCTATACAATAATAAATAGGTTGGATTTATACTCAGGGAAATCATGCATAAATGCTTAATGTTGAATTCATAAACTGCCGCTACATACAATCTACAATGCCGCATCGCTCACTGCAACAATGAATCCTCAATCAACGGAGGATTGCAGTGAATGCGTTTGAAAGCTGATTAAAAGTAATGGAATCAACCGACAATTGCCCATTGACCATACTATCTGAATATAATAATGGAGCTACATGACATAACATACAGCAACATACCATAGCATAATATAACAAACATTACTTGCGTCTCCATTCTCATGATTATCTACCATGACGTAGGGCAGCAGACAAGAGATGATTCATCCCATCTTTAGAAATAATGAATACGAAAATCATGCACTATTGGAATCATTGTCAAGCACTCGACATTATTCAAAGCAAGTCAGTAACAGTCATACGAGTGATGCAATCATTGTGGGCATTAACCTATACAATATGCTCATGTATGGTTCCTAATTCTACTACACTATATTTGAATCATCATCATCTATCATCATCATCATCAACTCTCATATCGAACGTTTCTTCAACTCATCCAACAACGGCATAGCCTTTCCTTTACTCCACCCCTCCAGATCGCGCTCCAAATCCTTCAACAAGACATTCGCTGCCCCAATCTCTTTCCTGATACTCGCCGGATTCCCGGGATATCCAATGTTGCAATTCTTGAAGGAAAAATAGAACAAACTCCTCGAATCGTCCGACTTATTCGCAGTCCCACAATGCAAACATCTCGAATCAAAAATGGCACAAGACCCCTTGGACAAAGTCCCCAGCACCGCCTGACGAGTTTTCAACAGCTGATCTTTTCCACTAGCACCAGCATCAGCATCAGCACCAGCATCAGCACTGGCATCATCCCTGAAGGCAGCATGTGCTTCTCCCGTGTGTGTCCCTGGGTACCATGTCGTGGGACCCATATCGAGCCTTACATCCTGCAATGCAATGAAACATGTGTAGAGCACCGCCTCTTTATTAGCAAAGAATGGTGTATCGGGATGAACCACTTGTCGCTGAGATCCCGGATCACTCATCAAACAGGATAATTCATACAAGACCGCTTCATCACTCAGAAGCCCTTGGAAAGTTTGTCCCACGGGTGATTCGCGAATGATCTGATGGAGCGCATCATAAACGATATCATCACCGAAGGGAATGGTGAGATCGCATCGATCCTTTTTGAGGAGAACATTGGCGAATCTATCCAGGGATCGGATGGAAGTGGAAGGATCTTGAATTTCTTGCATCGCATTCAAGCGAAGATCGTAGACATATTCCCTCAGAGCCCCAGCAGTTTTATCCGAGAGGACATTGTCGATTCTCACGACGCCATCTTTCAACAGTGTCTTTTGATATGTCTTGGATTCGGCCTTGAGTGCTGACTTCTTGCTCTTGCTGGTGGAAGAGGAAGCCCCGAATCCTCCGGCTTTTCCAGCTCCGCGGACTTTTACTTTGGATGCGATGAGTTGGCTCACTTTCTTATTTTCTTGAATGAGTTGTTCTTCTAATTCTCCCCGCGATACGATTAGTTTTTCTTGTTCTTGGTAGAGCAGTTGGGATGGTTCGTCTAATTCAGATATATAGAGACACGTCGATGATGACGATTTTGTGATGTAATTTGTTGATGCTCTTGATGCTCTTGATACTCTTGATGCTGATGCTGATGGTCCAAAGGCATTTACTTGATGAACGCTGACGCTAATGCAAACAAGTCCAATGAGAACCAACGAAGATAATGGATTCGTAATAACTGCCAGCCGACGACCATGAGGATGATGCTGATACATGTGTGATTCAATTCGTCTGTTGGATATTTATGGAAGATGGATGGAATAATGTGGAAAGAAGAATCGCTGGATTATGGATTATTTATTTATCTGTCTTGTCGGATGTGTTTGTTGAGTTGTCTCTTGTCTCTCTACTCGTAGTTGCTTTGTGTGGTTTTGAAAAGATCTACTTGACGTCAAAGCACAAAAGGTCACAACAATAAATTAGTTTGTGCCTCTCCTCTCCTCCTTTAAATCGCGAGTGCAAAAGAGTTGAAACAGAGTTATCATTTTGACAAAAATGGCCTCTCTACTTTCCTAATTATGTTGATTTGCCGGCTCTGGAATAAAACAACCCGTCTTTTTGAATTCAAACAGACAAAGGCGGCTTTCATAAAATTATTAATGCCTGCCTGTGCCTGCAGCCTCTTTGTGCGATGTTGATCTTTGACGTTTAATGTCACAAAACTCACACAAGCGATAAGAGTGTCAAGTCACCATCGTTCCATAAGAATTCCGAGTACTACCATGCCACCTGCTGATAGCAAATCGTCCAGCAGGCGAAATCCGCAATGCTATTCCAAAATATTTTGACAATAATGACTGCACGTAGCTACTCCTCGATTTATTTCTACTAATTGTGAGCTGCTGTGGCATCCGTCCCGCTAGATCAGTTCTAGACTATTGCGATCGCTACAAATGGCGCCAGTGCCAAAGTGATAAAGATTGTGAATGGGATACATGGAAATAAAGTTCTTATCGAGGTCAAGGGTCAAGGGTGCGTAAAGTACTAATTGTATTTATTATGTATTTTTGAATGCGTGAAGTGAAGGCCCAGCCAATATTCGAATCATCATGTAATCTGTTTCTCCTAACCTCCTTTCTTACCTCCGGGTGGATAGACTTAAGTGGGGAAGACCAGATGCCGGTTATCTCTTTTGTCTTGGAGAACTTCAACCGCACATGCCAGATGTTCGAGGTGGCCACGAGGAAGGAGCGCTAAAGGTTGGCTCGAGCGATATTCAGGGTAGACTAGAAATCGTGTTTAATTATACTGCTACGTACTTTGAACACCAGCTCGGTCTATCTACTAGATAATGGGTTGCGTTCCTCGGTGGAGGGCATTCAATAGGCGGAGTTCGTGGATTGATCCAGGCCAAAAACACTCGATTCAGCTTTGATCGTACCTCCAACAAGTTTGACAATCTGTACTTCCAACGCCTCTTAGTAGCAAAGAATTCTAATCTAATGTCTTTGTGCCCACAGATGAGGAAACGAATGGGACACTCTCACTTCTGGGAACCTGGAGAAGAATGGGAAGTCCATTATGATCATTGGCAAATCTTGATCGATACACATGTTTCCTTGGCAGTGCAAGAAACTGCAATGGTAATTGTTCACGAGTTCTCAGAAGACCAGATGTCTTTTTTCGATTCCTTCATCGTTGCCTTCCACAAGGTTGACGAGCTCGGATATGATAATCTTGTGCTGGTTCCATCCAATGTGCCCCTACCTACCAGCAACCCATATGTGACACTTCTTACCAGTATCCCATCTGTGAAACCGTCGCCAGATGCATCGAATGGTCCATCAATCCTCTTATCATTGGATCCTGTTACTCCCACTAATGGGCCATCCAATAGCGCGACGAGTAGCACATTAGCGCCTGTTGCAGAATCTCCTACTAGCACAGCCCTCTCGAAAGATTCTATATCAGTGAATTGCCAGGACAATCCAAGCATGTTCAATTTTGGTACGAGTATCAGTACTACAAGTCTACAGAGAACTTGTAAGCGGGTGTATGCTACTAAGCGAGAAAAAAGATGTGGTAAATTCAATTCATCAGCAGAATATCCGGTCAGTTGTAGCGCTACTGATTGCATACCGTTTGATACAGTTGGTACCTTTACCTTTAAAGGGAAAAAGAGGAGTTGTTGGTGGGTGGCTAATAAAAACCCCAAGACAAGATGCAAAAAGGATATCTTGAGGAGTAATTGCTGTCCAATGACATGCAACGGCAATACTTACGATTTCTAGGCTTCCACTGGTAATACTTTACTACCTACTAATCTATGTAGAGTAGGTATCACCGCTTTAATTATCTATCAGATTCCGAGTAAAAACTTGCTTCTACTGGCACTTTGAAGCTGGAAAAATCGGTCCAAGAAAAAGGATTTTTTCTGTGTCAAAATTGTAATTGCCATTACCCTAGCTAGCTAAATAAATAGAGGTTGTATTTATGTATCCTTTCCCTTTTTCTGTATATATTCATTAAATCTAAATAAAATCATATAGGTACATCCATAGATATCGTTTTCTCAATCCACAATTTGTAGAAAGCCTAACTGACCCAGCAGAAATATAGTACATGACATCATGCGAATGAATGATGGATAGTGTGATGGTTGAGATAACAACACGCATGTATGCAGATAAAAAGATTGTGACTGTTCGATATAACGTCAAGAACTAACATGCCATACCATGCAATACCACTAGGGTGATGGTCTTCGTGGTTGCTCTAACGAGTCAATCGAGGACCTCCATAAGAAATCCAGGTTGTGAACGATAGAACAACAGCAGTTTCTAAGTAATTTATCCGTTTGTTATATTTTCGATTTCTAGGGCTACATTAGTAGTACTACCTAGTCATCACATCCTTGAGTGTTCAACAGGTTATACACACAAGACTCCTTTCTTGAAGAAGCAGAGCTTTGACATATTATGAAAACTCAATCCAAAAGGACGAAACATATTCTCTGGAGGGTGTTTGAAATTGTTGCCAATGCTATTGCCCAAGATTGTGTCCATCCATTTCCTTGAGATATCTCTAGAACATGTGCGTGCATCACATTAAAATGTAATCCTGATTTTGATATTAAAATGGATTATTCCATTGTATCAGTGCAAAAGCCATCATCTCACCAGCACTTTGGCTCCATCCACAATTTGTGAAAGGCCAATATGACATGACTATGACGTCATATAATGTCACGCCATTTGATGTGTAAGTTCCTTCCAGTTGAAGTTGGACAAAATGGTCATGAAACTTTCCCGCCAACCGCCAACCGCCAACCAACACAAGCACGCAGATGGACGGCAGTTTTCCACGGCAATCACACACTCCTCACGTACTTCCATATGACTACGTACGCGCACGTTTTACGCGGAACACGTACTGGGAAGCAGAGACTGAATATAACTGGTTGTCCATCTGCTTAGTAAACTTCTGTACTGCACTTCACTGCACACGCCGACTTGTTGGAAAGAAGATATTTTAATACAAAACAAAATCCGAAACTAAATTCAGCATAAAATTCGAATCTTCACAGATCTACATCCAAAATAGATAAACAAAAATGCAATATCTTAAGTTCATTGCGAAGTCGACGTGCATCTTATTGACAACTGCAACTATTGCAGAGGCATTCTCTCCAGCCTCTGCGGCCTCCTCTTCCATAACATCAGCATCGGCAATAGCAGGAGGATCATTGCAAAAAATATTGGATTCGAATGGAGAATCTTGTTCATCATCCCAACTGTCTAAAAAGTGTCATCGTCTTCCCCTCCATTTACACATGAGCACGACAGCGGCTGACATATTCCATGAATCTCCTCAGTCCAACGAAGAGAAATCTGAGCACAATGCTATGAGCAATGCTCATAGCAACAGGAATAGTGATAGTGATAGTGACACTACCAGAGGGACAATGGCAGCCAATTACAACAAGAAGAAGAACACAAAGAAAAAGGGTAGAATTGGCATTGATTTTGAACCAAAGAATTCGTCGCCAGCATTGTCCTGCATTGAAATCTTTCCCATTAGTCAAAACAAGGATCTTCCCACCAAAAACAAGAAGCGATCCAACAGCAGCAACGGAAACAGAAACGTCAGCACTCAAATTAACAGAAAACGCAGAGGCATAGCATCAGCACCCACAGCCTCCTCTTCACAATCCACACGTCTCCTCACCCGAGAAGAAGAGAGCACCCTCACGCAATCCATCCAGAAACTTAAATCAGTCATGCAGTCAGGAAATGAAGTGTCCTATCAAAACACATCTCCCAATCTCCTCCCTTATCTGCCCGCCATCACAATACCCTCCAAACCTTCATCTCTTCAAACTCCTTCTGAACAGGAATGGGCAACGGCATGCCATATGTCCATACAGCAGCTAAGACTCACACTCTTGCAAGGAAAAGAATCTAGAGCAAGGCTTGTATCTGCCAACATGGGTTTGGTCCTCACCATTGCCAAACGGTATGATTACGAATTGAAAAAATCAGTTCAAGGTGGTGGAGGGAATGGGGTTGGTACTATATTGACTTTGAGTGATTTAGTGCAAGAGGGGAATATGGGTTTGATGGAGGCGGCAGAAAGATTTGATGTGGAGAAAGGGGCGAGATTTGCTACATATGCTGGTTATTGGGTCAAACAGAGAATATTGAGGGCCATCACAGAAAATAGTCGTGTCATTCGTCTTCCCGCTCATGGTGAGTTGTTTATTTTGTATTTGATTATATTGCATGTGTTGCCCATTCCATTCCATCAATGAATCAATTACTCATTCATTGCATTCTATTTTCTTGTACTTGATTATATGGTATTCTAGTCCACAGTACATTGAGGACTATCCGTAAGGGAAAGTCTGACGTACAGAAACTAATTGGTCGCGAACCAACCCTATCGGAACTAGCCCACCATCTCAACATCCCCATTGACAAAATACGCTTATACAATGATTCCTCACGATCAGTGATATCGCTCAATAGTCCCCTATCAGGTGCAGGGGGTGGCAGCAGCAGTAGTTCTAAGAGTGGAAGTGGAGATATGGATCGGCGGACGTTGGGTGATAAAATTGCATTTGATGGACCGACGCCCAAGGAGGACGCGGAGATGGAATCGCTCAAGAGAGAAATAAGGAATGTCATTGATGGATTGGGGAATGTGAAGGAGAGGGATGTGCTCTTTTATAGATTTGGTTTGGAGGATGGAGAGCCGTGCACGTTGGAGGAGACTGGAAGGAGGTTGGGGATCTCGAGGGAGAGAGTCCGGGTGATTGAGAACAGGGCATTGAATAAACTGAGGCATCCGCAAAGGAATTATAGATTGAAGGAGTATGTGGAGGAGGGAAGAAGGCATGGACTTCATGGTGGACAGCATCAGGGGAAAGATGCTGTGATTGATTTGTATGGTGAGAAGAGAATAGATTTCATGGCCAATAGCGAAATTGGTAGTGATATCGAGAAGAAAATTGCTACGGAGCGTGATGGAGATGCATTATCGATGCAAAGACCTGAGCAAATTTGGTCGTTTTAGTGAAAAAAGGCACAGCGACATGCAGCTATCAAATGAAAATGTTGTGAATAATTGTACACAAATGACATGGACATAAAATGAATATCATATAATATTCCAAACAAAATAATAATGTTGAGCATTGACTTATCTCTCGTCACATCATATATCTCAATTACTAATGCGAAATTTAATTTCCAGCTTCAATTATTGTTTGTAGATACCTAGGTACTTACGAACCTAGGTACGATAGACAAGATACCAACATGAAATAATGTGATGTTTGGGAAGTCAACGTTAATTTACTGGTAATTATTTACCAAAACAAAAAGAGAGAAGACCGACCGACGACATTCCAACTTTCAACGATGACACAAGACACAAACAGCAAACATTAGCAGCAAACAAGAGTGGCGGATATACAATCAAGTAGGACTCAATTGCTTACTTGTGGGATCAGATTGATCATAAGGAAAGAACATCATGGAAGACACGAAGAATGCTACTAATGCTAATACTAGTACGACTAGGGATGATACAAACAAGAATGTGGGTAACTCTCCTCGACCTCCTCGCATCATGTCAATTCAAGAACGGAAGCGAATGATGCAATCGCGGAGAGACGATCTATTGAAATCTAAGAAGGGAAGTCGATCGAATTCGAATTTCAGCACTGGTACATATGCATCATCGAAAACAGTAGAAACAATAGAAACAGAAACAGGTAGCATGCCGAAATTAGATGTCAGCATGAAACCACGATTCAATCCTCGTCTGAATCATGAATTGAAAGAAAATGGTGAAATCTCATCATTAGATCCGGATTTGTCATCGGCATTGAATGCAATTCATTCATCTTCATCTCGATCTGTTTCACGCTACAGTTCTAGTAAAGATGATACCAATACAAAGTCCGATGGCAATGGCAATGGTGGGAGCCGCAGCAGTCATAGTCAGATTTGTGGGAGTCTTTTTGGTTCTGGTGCTTCTCGGTCGATTTCTAATTTATTTAACGCCGAGCATTCACAAAGCATCATTCAGTATGATTCAAAAGATGGCAACACCAATAGCAGCAATAAGAAAAGGGCCAGAAATATTGATGCTCTATTGAATGACCATCAAGTGAACGACAACGATCCAACCTTCAAATCACCAACTGCTAATCATCAACACTCGCTTTACTCCAAGCCAAAAACTCCTTCCTCGCTATTCGGAGAGATCATGAAAAGGACTGACAATCAATTGGAAAGTTTCGCCGATAATGATGCTTACAGCAATACTCAGATTCACAACAATCCGTCTATTGCTGCTACTGATATTGATATTGACATTGACGAAATTTTATACAGTACTAATCATAATGGCAGGTTTGGTGGCAATATCCATCGTGATGATGGTAATGTGATTGTTGAGGACTCCAATTTACCAAATGATCGGACAAGTAATGCCACTGCATCATCATCATCATCATCATTTGGAAAACCATATGATTTTGCATCCACACTTGTGCTTGAGAGGAATCCACCCCGTAAAAGCCAAAACCGCGAGACTCGAATACAACCACCGCCGATAGTACGCACTATACCATCTACCAATGCACAGCATGAACATGACATACTGTACAACTCTAATACTATTGACATGGTACCGCCAGCGTCGAACGTTCCATCCCTTGCACCAAGACGGAAAAATATTTTCAAACAATACAGCAAATCATCCAAAGCGCTCGACCCTCCACCAAAACCCAAACATCCAACCATCCTTTCTTCACCCTCCAGACAAATTAATGCCACTAATAATGGATCGCCAAAACAACGCATGACGAATTTCCAAACGCAATCGACACCAACGCGATATTCGTCACCTTCCAAACTAAAGCCTTCTTCATACGGAACGCCGAAACGAAGCATTCTGAACCAGAAAGGGCATGTCATGTGGGATCCAACCACTCCCACGCATAATTCTGATTCTAGAACTTCCATATTTCATCGAGCATCCTTGAATTCCAATAGTAACGTCACAAACCATAAAACGCCACCCCGTTCGAAACCATCGACTTCTGTCAACTGGGATCCTAAAACACCCGATACAGCACATCGATCTGGTCATGCTATGACGCCGAATAAGTATTATAATAGTCCAGGCGGGTTTGCATTACAGAGAATGTTGGATGGTTGCATGTCTCCCCAATTACAAATATCGCATTGGAAGGAGGAGAAGAAAATAGACGAGGGGAATGGTCATGGTCGCGGGAATGCTTTATTTCATCCTCGTTCCGACCCAGCTCCTCAATGGGAAGAACAGAGGGACGGCGGGTCTAGGAGCAGTTTAGGCAGCGTTGGCTTAAGAGATATGGAGGGGTGGGATGAGTGCTGGTTGAGGATACCATCTATCATGGGAAAACATTTAGAGGCAGATTCAGGGACTGCTGGTGTAGGAGTAAGTGGATTTCTGCGGGGGGAGGTGGGGTCAGTGGATTGGTCGATTAAGAGTGAGGTCAAGATAGAGTGCTTTCCACAAACTTGTGTTCCGGGAGATCCTTTATCTAATTTGCGCCAGGGTGGATTGGACTTGGCGTTTGGGGAAGTGGTGGATCACGACAAGGTGGAAAGGCTGGCCATGGATCTCTTTCTCAATCCAGATAAGGATGTTCCATCTTTTATTGCGCATGGGGGCCAAGTTAAGGAGCAAGAAGAATTAGTGTTAGCTCAGTGGAAGGCTGCTCAAATGTATTGGCAGCATCCAGCTATGCATCCACTACCACCATCGGTAATTCCGAATTTTCGACGATCGAAGAGTATGGGAAAGAGATCATCGTTTGTGAGGAGTACTTCCATTGAATCGTTTCGTGGGAACACAAGCTCCAATCTACCGTCTATGGCAGCAGGCAATGGAGGGGTTTTGCATAGACAAGCCAGTCTCCCTTCATTTTCGATGCAGGCAGATTCTGCTTCGTCGAAATTAAGTTCATCTACTCTGGGAAAAGCCATGCAAGTGGACAATACAATTCCACTGGTGGACTCTGTACGGGGTGCAGAGGCGCCATTGCGGCAAGCAAAGACAAGATCTGGTATTGGAACTCTTGGTGGTCTAGGACACACTAATCTAGACGAGAAATATGTATCAACGGTGCCAGTGATGCTTCAGCAGAGAAATGATGAGTGGCAAGAGTGCTTTCGATCTCTCTTCTTTACATGGATTCGTCGTGTAGAGGAATTAGGTCAAGAATCCGATGAAACGATGGATTCGTCGTCGTTGTCTCGGTGCAGTTTTTATTCCATAGCCCCTGACCGGACTGTGCTATTTCGACCGTCATTCGACAATGGTGATGATAAAGAAACTTCTTGTCTTCCCCTGATTGTTATTTCGTCTTCTACGAAACCCATGAGATGCGCCCTGCGATCAATGGGAATTAAAATCAAAATGAAGGCAGTCCCAAATTCCACGAACGAGAAAAATCAAGCATTCGAAGTACTTTCTGAAGACTTTGTGGAACGATGGCTTGAAACCAAGGAAAATAAAGAAGACAGTGATACTTCGCAAGTCCATCAGGAATTAGAAGCATTAAGGAGGGCAACTACTCTTGAATCTGTTGGTGCTGAAGTGTCGATTTCTATGTTGAGTCGATCGAAGTCTAAAGACAAGGGTAAAAAGTCTACTCAGATTTTTTCTCCCTTGATCATTGAAGGATTCGACAATTGCATGGCTTTCTACGAATTTTTTCTAAACTCCATTGGTAACCTAGGGTGTTTCGAAGAAGATAACAGTGCCACTGATGTCCCTCTTCTGATTTGTAGGTCTTTAGGACCCGGTAGATACATGACTCTTCGCCAGCTATCTTCGTCTACTTCACGTGCCCAACAGGACGCACCAAATGACGACAAGGAGCAGCATCAACTTTCCTCTATTGTTTTAAATGGGCCAGTGATGCCTTGCTCCTTTAGGGATTTACTGTGTGCTTCTGCGACTCATTTCTCTCTCCATAAATGTCGATCCTGTTCTCCTAAGAACATGCGTACTATGGATGACAACGATGCCATCGTAGACGAAAATATTCTTGGTTCTCATTATTTCATGATGCAACTGATCAACCAGGGTAATAAACAGAGCGAGAGTAAAAACATCGATGTGAATTCTAAGAAGCTGGGATCATCAGGATCCATGTGGTTTAACGGATTGACTGAGTGTCATGTCCTTGGGGGCACAAATGATGCAGGCATGCCAGCCAATGAGAACAAGCAAGGTGAAACATGTACGATGGCTGTATGGGATGTCAATCGTCCCTTTAGTATCGCATATCGAAGTAGTCGCCCAGAAGAGCTGCAATCCACTGCGATGAAGATATAGAATAGTTATGATGACATTCCCTAAAGTAATGCTTGCTGTGCTCTCATTATAATTGGCATTGTTGATCTTCTCAACATTGACCCTTTGTCTCTTTTTCTCATCCTCAATAGCTCCTTTGGCCTGGTTTCCTCGTCGTCAAGCGCCATCTTCATCTGATGGATTACGACATCGGTTTCAGACTTTGCCGTGCCATTCAAGGTTGAATGAAGGTGAATACACTTTTGAACCAGCCATCCCATTGTATTACCAGTAACAACATCGATATTGTTCAAGTAGCGCTGATCCGTGTGCAATGTGCAATGTATCAGGTTCGTATCAGAACACACGACGCCACACGAAAGCTGGGGGCGGGGGTAAAAATTGATCTTCTTTTGCTCTGACCATACTCTGGTTTCCCCCCGGAATAAAATTAGCTATCCCTTTGTTGAAGTGTGAGTCGTCTGATACACCGTTTAAACTTTAAACAGGTTTAAACTATGAGTCAAGGCATTCTTTATGTATCAATCTGTACTTGCGATAGGTTACTTCAGGATTGAGATCACTGGTAGATGCGTATTTGTTTAATAATATAAAATAATACAAGTTAATCATAAAGTGAGAACTCTAATCATGATTCTGCAAATTGTCATACTAATCTGTACTAATCCCTGGCTAATCCACTAAAAAGGATAAGGTACTATTCGAGCACGATATTTAACTGGTGAGCAATGGCACCATCAATCCAAGATCAATCATCCTTTCATTGGCAATGAAGGCAAACGCGAATAGTACCTAGAGTAAATTTTGAACAGTGCAAAGAAGGTGGACATCTATTCAGATCTATTACTATCGTAGGTATGTACCCTGGGGGTCATTCTGAGATCAGTTGAACAATTTACGTGAGAAATTTATTTGCGAAAAATGTCCGTTCTGGAAAAGGCTTAAGTAATGATTAGAGACAACAATGTTCGCTCTTCGCTCATCGCCGAATAACACTATTTTTATGAAATGAATTTCCCAACCTGATTTCTGATTGGAAATTTGTGCTAAGT
>Ga0306864_1000328_pt1 | contig 22920 bp, 21 predicted proteins | sample AntRauTorckE5430_FD_190448 | JGI IMG/M metagenome (GOLD analysis project Ga0306864, IMG submission 190448) | Saline lake microbial communities from Rauer Islands, Antarctica - Metagenome Torckler E5 #430 (v2) (version 2) | ecosystem: Environmental > Aquatic > Non-marine Saline and Alkaline >...
TGCGGATTTTTCATACCGCATATTTTTAGTTTCATAATTTTTATCGTAGGGCAAACGGCACTGCCTTTACCAATTTTGCGATTGTATTGTACTAACCAAATAATTCAATATATCGACTAAAAATGTACGTTCCACCACCATTTTTTTTCTTCAAAATATTCAATTCAACTAATTCATTAATAATTTTGTAATTTGAAGCCATAGAGAGTCCAGTTAATTCTTTAACCTTTTCCACATCAATCGTTGGCTGTTGATACAAGTAATTCATGACCAACTGAATTGTTACCGCACGTTTTCCGAATTTTAGAATTTCGGTATCTAATTCGGCTCTTAATTTCAAAATATTATCAAAAGTTTGAATCGCTTTTTCAGCCGTTTGAATGATACCAACCAAGAAAAATTTAAACCATTGTGTCAAGTCATTCGACCTTCTCACACGCATCAAATTATCAAAATAATGACTGCGATGCTGCTCAAAAAAGTCCGACAAATACAAAACAGGACGTTTCAAAATCCCTTTTTCAACCAAATATAGCGTAATCAATAATCGACCAATTCGACCATTTCCATCTAAAAACGGATGAATCGTTTCAAACTGATAATGCACCAAAGCGATTTTCAATAATTCGGGAAATAAGTTGATTTCATTATGTATAAACTTTTCCAAATCGCCCATCAAATCACTCACCGAATGATGCACAGGCGGAATAAAACTCGCATCTTTCAAAGTCGCCCCGCCAATCCAATTTTGACTATTTCTAAAATTCCCCGGTTGTTTATTTTCGCCCCGAACGCCTTGCAACAAAATCTCGTGCGTTTCTTTAATCAAGCGAGAAGAAATCGGCAAACTATTCAATCGTTCTATCGCAAAATTCATTGCTGCGATATAGTTCTGCACCTCTTCCCAATCATCCAACCGATTGCTCGTAATATCCGATTTTGATAAAACCGCTTCCTCCATATTCGTTTGCGTTCCCTCAATTCTACTCGATTGTGTTGCCTCTTTCGCAACGTGCATTTGAATAAATAAATCTGTATTCGGCACATATTCCGAGTACATATCCAACTTCCCCAAAGCCCGATTTGCTTGACTTAACAATTGAATAATCTCCATATCGTCCAATGCCCAATTTCTATTAATAAAATTAGGTTGAAAACTTTTATAATTGATTTGTTGAATATCCGTTCCAGCGTTAAAGTCTTTCATAATTGCTTTAAATTGTAGAATAATTAATTGATAATTATAGATTTTACCTAAATATCTAAAATAAAGTTTTGATTATTATAGATTTAACATCAAAACCTATAATATCCAAAAAATAATTCTACCTTTTTGCAATTTTTTATCCGATTGCATTTACGAACTCTAAACAAGCCTTCTCCGGTGCTTCCGTCTTCATAAAATTTTCCCCAATTAAAAAACCATCAAAACCAGCTTCCCGCAATTCCATAATCGTTTTTGGATTAGAAATCCCACTTTCTGAAATCTTCAAAAAGTCATTTGGAATCTGATTCACCAAATTATAAGAATGGTTTAAATCCACCGTAAACGTCGTCAAATCTCGATTGTTCACACCAACCAAATCTATATTTTCGCAAAGACTGCGTTCTAATTCCGCTTGATTATGCACTTCCAAAAGCACTTGCATTCCTAACGATTGAGCGAGTTTTCCAAATTGCTGAATTTCTTTTGGCGACAAGCAAGCCGCAATCAACAAAATGAAATCCGCACCAATTGCTTTCGCTTCAATGATTTGAAATTCGTCAATCATAAAATCTTTTCGCAACAGCGGAATGTCGTTGAGACTCCGTGCTGCCAACAAGTCCGCATTTGAACCACCAAAAAAATCTACATCCGTCAAAACGGAAATTGCGGAAACGCCTGCCGAAACATAACCTTTCGTTATCGTTTCAATATCAGGATTTGGATGAATAATGCCCAACGAAGGCGATTGCCGTTTGAACTCGGCAATAATTCCAGTTCGTTCTTTTACAAATGTCGTTGCCGAAAACGGTTGCCGATTAAATAAGGGCGATTGTTCCAACTGTTTGATGGAAACAGTTTGTTTTCTTGCCTCAACCGCTTTGCGTTTTTGTGTGGTTATTTTTGTTAAAATATTCATGGTTTCATCTTTACAGAAACCGTGTCGGTTTTAAAAACCGACACGGTTTATTACGAAATAAAAATCTCAAACGCCTTCAACGCCTTGCCACCCAACAAACTTTCCTCCGCTTCTGCCTTCGCTTCCGCAAAAGTCAATTCCGCTTTAGATACTTGAATCGCCATCGCAGAATTTGCCAAAACAGCCGAATTTTGAGCCGTTGTTCCTTCACCTTTCAAAATCGTTTCGAAGATTTTTGCAGCAGCTTCGACCGTTTTTCCACCAGCCAAATCCGTTTGTTTTAACTTTGAAAAACCCAAATCTGACGGTTCAACCAAACGCTCCGAATCATTGGAAATCACCTTGGTTGCACCAGTTAGCGAAATTTCATCGTAGCCATCTAAAGCGTGTAAAATCGTAAAACGTTTGTCTGATTGTTGGTATAAATAACCGTACAATCTCGCTAATTCCAAACTAAAAACGCCAACTAATTGCTTCTTCACAAATGATGGATTCACCATTGGACCCAGCATATTAAAAAACGTTTTTACGCCCATTGCTTGACGAACAGGTGCAACGTGTTTCATCGCAGGATGAAAAAGCGGTGCGTGTAAAAAACAAATATTTGCCGTTTCAATTTTGCGTTTCAGTTTATCAATATCGTTGGTAAATTCACCCCCAAAATATTGAATTACATTCGATGAACCAGAAACCGACGAAACGCCATAATTCCCATGTTTCGCCACTTTCACACCAGCTCCAGCGACCACAAATGACGACAGCGTAGAAATATTAAACGTATCTTTTCCATCGCCGCCAGTTCCGCACAAATCCATCGCATCATATTCCGCCAAATCCACAGGCACACAGAGTTCCAGCATCGTATCTCGAAAACCTTCTAATTCTTCCACCGTAATTCCTCGCATAATAAAAACCGTCAAAAAAGAGGCAATTTGCGACTCGCTATATTTCCCCGAAGCGATAGTCTTTAAAATTTCCTGTGACTCACTTTTGGTCAGCGTTTTATGTTCGTATAAATGATTTAGTATTTCTTTCATTATTTGTGTTTTACCTCATCCTAACCTTCTCCTAAAGGAGCAGGAATTGATTGGAATGCTGCCAATCTTGTGAAGCGTATTTTACAATTTCCTGTGTTCTCAAAGTTAAATATTTGAACGCTTCTTGCAAATTTCAGCAAAGTCGAGATTTGTCCCTTTTCCTTCAGGAGAAGGTTAGGATGAGGTGTCATTCAACCAATTCCCAATCATTTCTTTCCCAAATTCCGTCAAAACTGACTCAGGGTGAAACTGCACGCCTCGAACATCAAAAGTCTTGTGAGTAATCGCCATCACTTCGCCTTCTTCATCGGTTGCCGTCAGTTCCAAAACGTCCGTCAAACTATCTTTTTTGACTGCCCAAGAATGATAACGTCCGCCTGCGAACTCATTTGGAATTTGCTGAAAAAGCAATTCATCTGCTTTCGTTACCTTAATTTGTTTTGGAATTCCGTGCAAAACATCGCCCAAATTGAATAACTCCGCACCAAAACATTCTGCTATCGCTTGATGCCCTAAACAGACACCCAAAATACTTTTGGTCGGTGCATATTGATGAATCAAATCTTGCAAAATCCCAGCTTCTGAAGGAATCCCAGGCCCAGGCGATAATAGGATTTTATCATATTCCCCAACCGCTTCTAAACTGATTTTATCATTCCTAAAAACATCGACTTCGTAACCCAATTCTTTGATAATATGAACCAGATTATAAGTGAATGAATCGTAATTATCTAATACTAATATTTTCATAATAATGTGTTGAGGTGTTGAAGTGTTGAGGTTGTGTTCAACGGCAGCACATCAACACAATTAAAGTTCCTGTGCCAATTCCATCGCTTTCCGCAATGCTCGCAACTTATGATGCACTTCTTCCGCCTCTTTTTCCGTATCGGATTTGAATACAACACCAGCTCCAGCTTGATAAAAAAGTTTATTATTTTGACTTTTGAACGAACGGATAATTATCGCATGATTGAAATTACCATCGAAACCTAAAAAGCCGATTGCTCCGCCGTATTGACTACGATTGACGTTTTCATATTGATTAATTAATTCCATCGCACGGTATTTTGGCGCACCCGAAAGCGTACCTGCGGGGAACGTATCGCCGATGACTTCTAACTTATTTCCTTGTATTAATTCGCCCGAAACTTTGGACACCAAATGAATGACGTGCGAGTAAAATTGGACTTCTCGATAGGTTTCCACTTTTACATTTTTTCCGTGTCGGCTGAGGTCATTTCTTGCCAAATCTACGAGCATCACATGTTCCGCATTTTCCTTTGGGTCTGCCGCTAATTCCCTTGCTAATTGAGCGTCTGCCTCATCATTTCCTGTCCGTTTAAACGTTCCTGCGATAGGATTTATACTTGCTTTTTCGTTATTAATAATCAATTGAGCTTCGGGCGAAGAACCGAATAATTTATAACTTCCGTAATCAAAATAGAACAAATATGGCGACGGATTTATCGCTCGCAAAGCCCGATAAACGTTAAATTCATCGCCCTTAAAACCTTGCTCAAAACGCCTTGCCAAAACAATCTGAAAGACATCGCCTCGTTGACAATGTGCTTTTCCTTTTTCAATAATTGTCTTAAATTCGTCGTCCGTATAATTCGTTTCTTCCTTGCCGACAGGCTGAAACTTAAACGGTTGATTATTGCGAGAATTGATATAATCTGAAATCGTTTTGATTCGAGATTCTTGACCTTCGAGCGTATGTTCAAAAATATACAATTCACTATTAAAATGATTAATCGCAATCACAAAACGGTAAGCATGATACAAAATATCGGGAATTGCATCTGCTTCGTTTGGATAATCTTGAATTTCCAAATCTTCAAAATGACGAACGGCATCGTAAGTCTGAAAACCGAATAAACCGTTGGTTGTGAATTTAAAGTTGTTCTTTTCAACTTGAAAATTTCCAATAAAAGCACGTAATTCATTAATCACATTTTCGGCAGGTTTTTGTCCGCCCGTTCCGTCAGGAAATTCAGTCGTAATTTGACCACTTTTGACCTCAAATTTGGCAATCGGTTCACAGCAGATATACGAAAAATTATTTTCGTTGCTATGATAATCCGAACTTTCCAACAAAATCGTATTCGCAAATTTATCCCGCAAATTGAGGTAAATATTAACTGGCGTAACCCTATCCGACAAGCGTTTGAGGTAAGTCGTTTTTAGTTTTATCATTTTAAATCTTCTTGATTATTCATCCGGTGACTTAAAGTTACCTAATGAATAATCTTAATTTTGCATAAAAAAAAGGGATTCGTGAACGACACGAACCCCTTTTTTGAAAAAGAAATTTTATAGTATGCACCATACATACGTCAGCCGTTCACGTCGAGTTTCTCGAAGTGCCAATGCCAACAGTTTGTATAAAGTGTATGTTTCATTATTATTTTGTTAATTATCAATTTAATTGATTGTGATATGTGTAATGAATAGTGGTTTTTATTAAAGTGATGCAAACGTAAGACTTTTTTTAATACGATGCAAAATTCGAGTAAATATTTTTATTAAATAGTTGTAATATGATTTAATGTTCACTATTTTTACAATGTTCATTTTTTATAATAAATATGAATTTTATGAATTTACAAAAAATAGATATTTTTCATAATGCTTTTGACGAAATTTCAAACCTAACGAAAACCTCGGATTTGGAATTATGTGAATGGGATTTAGACAAACCTGAGAATAGAATATTTGAAATAGAAGGTCATTTTGGATTAGTTCAATTTGAAGTTCAATTAATGTCATCTATCAATAAATCTGATATAATTTTTTTGCTTGAAAAATTTAAAAATCAAAGTCAAAAATTATTGGTTACTAAACAAATTTCAAGTGTCGTACGAAAAAAATTAAGAGAAGAAAAAATTAATTATTTAGACGAAGTCGGCAATTGCTTTATTTATCATAAAGACCTATTTATATTAATAGATGGACGTAAAAATAAAGCATTAAAAAACGAATATAGTTATAATATTTTTTCAGAAAATGGTGTGAAACTAATATTTAATTTATTGACTCGTCCTTATTTAATTAATGTTTCGCAAAGAGAAATTTCTAAAAAAGTAAATATCTCTTTAGGAAGTGTTAGTAAAATTTTGAAAGGATTAGAAATATTAAATTTTTTAAAGAAAATTAACAAAAAAGAAAAAAAACTAATTAATAAAAAAGTTTTGTTAAATCGTTGGGTAACAGCTTATAACGAAAAAATAAAACCAAAGTACTTCCGAGGAAAATACCGTTTTATTAATAAGGAATATAATAAAAACTGGGAAAACTTAACACTTCCTAATTATACTTACTGGGGTGGAGAACCTGCTGCACGTTTATTAATAGGCTTTCTAAAGCCCCAAATCTTGACATTATATTCAACTTTAGATAAGAAAGAATTACTCAAAACCTTAAAAATTATTCCTGATAATATTAATGGAAATATTAATTTACTTGAATTACCAAGTGGCTTTAATAATGAAAAAGAACAAATACATCCTTTAATCACCTATGCCGATTTAATACTATCTTTTGATAGTCGAAATATTGAAACCGCACAAAAAATTTATGATAATTATGTCAAAAATATCATTGAGTAATTGTTCAGGTGATATCATTGTAGAGATATTAACGGTAATGATTCCCGTATTCGAAAAATTAGGAATAGATTTCTTTGTTGTTGGTGCATTTGCAAGAGATATTCATTTAAGAGGTAGTGATAACTTTGAACAACGTAGAAGAACCGATGATTTAGATTTGGGAGTTATGGTTGCCACCGAAGAAGACTTTAATAAGTTATTTGAAGCTCTATTATCAATACCAGAATTTTCTAAACATGTACAACCACATAGACTTTGGTATAAACAGGGAATAGAAGTCGATTTGTTACCTTTCGGCTATATTACAAATTTAGAAGGTGATGTTACGCTTCACGGTTCGAAAGATTTCACACTTCAAATGCCAGGATTTAGAGAAGCCTATAATTTTTCGGAAGTGATTGTTGCAGAAGAGGGTTTTGAATTAAAGGTAACTTCCCTTCCTGCAATTATTATTTTGAAATTAATCGCATGGGATGATAGACCAGAACGAACTAAAGATATTTCTGATATATTATATATAATACAAAACCTTTATCTACTTAAAATTGAAGTTGTTGTAGAAGATGATTATGATTTGGTAGAACTTTATAGTGAAAAGAAACCTCATTACACAACTTTGGTAAGTGCTCATTATTTAGGTAGAAAAATTGGAAACATTCTAAATGAATCTATTTCTGAAATATTACCAAAGCGAATATTTAAAATATTGGAAACCAATACTTCTAAGAATAAAAGTCGAATTGCTGAAATTATGAAATACGAAACAATAGAAGAAGGTATTGAAATCTTAAACGCTCTTTTTCATGGTATCAATGAACGTTTTAAAGTTTTAAAATAATCGCCCTTAAAACATTCCATTTTAAGGGCAACTTCAAAATTTAAACCGCTATCGCATTCACATCCTCAAAAATTACACTTTCCATTTTCTCCAATAACTGATATTTCAGCGCAATAATCTTCTCTGTTTGTTCTTGACGATTATAATAATTCATCAACAAATGTGCGTGATGCAAAAAGACTTTTCGAGTTGGTTTTACATTTCCGACGATGCTATGAATCGCCTCGTCGGGCAGATTAAAAAACGCTCCACCACAAGTCAATGCAATTCTATCAAACTCTAAATCAAAATTTTTCGCATCTGCCGTAATATCACCATCCAACGTATTCGCACCGTAAACGTGTAGCGTCATATAAGGCTCAGTCGTCGTATTGCCCATTTGATGGATCAAGGCATTATTCACTTTTATCGCTGCTCCAGCTGGTAAGATTTCCTTTTTTGCAAACGATAACTTTTCATCTTTAAGATTAAATAAAAAGTGATGCGTATGTCCGAAAACCTGTACCACACCCCATTCTGTATAACCATGATTGTGAATCGAAGAATAATCACCAGGATTCCAAGACATGACCATTACCTCGAAATTACCCGCATCGTAAACCAATTTTCGACCATAACAATCCTCATTCGGATGGTCAAAATCTGCATATTCCATCATATCCGATAATTGGACATTGGCTTGCAAAACCACTTCTTTTGCTCTCTTCGGCGAAAGCTTTCCTTCCTCCTGAATAGTCGTATCAATCAAATTCACTAACCGTGATAAAGATGTTGGTAATGTTACTTTTTCCATTTAGTTTGCATTTAGTTTTTAGTATAAAAAAATTTTATTGTTGAATTCTTATCGCTTTTGGCTCATTATTACATTGCTCAATCGTGAGTTCGATTGCCGTATAGCAATGAAAAAAGGAGCAAAACGACAACAATTTAATCGTCAATCAGGTATTGCATAATAACAATATCCATCCATTGTTCATTTTTGTAACCAATTTGGTTTTGTCTGCCGACAATCGTATAACCCAAACTCAAATTGTAGCCAATGCTCGCCTCATTTGTCGCAAAAACCTTAGCGACCAGATGACGGTAATTTAAGGATTTACATTCACTTATTATAAAATTTTTCATCAAGCTTCCGTAACCTTTTCGCAGCTCACTTTGCGTCAAATAAATTGCCGTTTCACACGCAAAACGATACCCTTCTCGCTCACTATATTTCTTGATAATTCCCCAACCAATCACCGATTCACCATCTTTCAAAGCGTACAATCGTTCTCGATTATTAAAATTATCAACCCAAGATTTTATCTTTTCAACATCGTAAAAAGTATCCTGCATCGTCGCATTTCCGAGTAAAATATACTCGTTATAAATTTCAGCAATTTGCTGAAAATCATCACTTTGTGCGATTTCTATTTTAGTTTTTATATTTTGATTATTCATTTTAATAAACCAAAAAATTTTCGTCATTCCGATTCCGAATCCTCAGGATTGGAATGACCGTTTCTATTAATTTTTCAAAACTTTCCCAGCATTTATCTTCTTAATTTCACCTTTTTCAATCACCAATTTTCCATTTACCCAAAGATATTCCACCCCATCCGAAAGACTTCTCGGAGCCGTATAAGTCGCATTCGCTTTGACCGTTTTTGGATTTAATAAAACCAAATCTGCAAAGTAATTTGGAGCGATTTGCCCACGATTTTTGAGCTTAAAAAATTGAGCTGGTAAATAGGTGATTTTATGAATCGCCTCTTCCCATTCCAACGCTTTTAGCTTCAAAACATAACGTTCCAAATACTCCGTAAACGCACCGTAAGAACGGGGATGCGGCTGACCAATTGACTTCGGAGCATTAATCGGATAACTCCAAGAATCCGTACAAATCATCGCCTTTTTCCACAGAATCGCCGTATCAATATCATCTTGATTAATACAATGATAAACAATCCACGTTTCCGTACTTTTCGTCAGAATTTCCACCATCGTTTCGCTTTCGCTCAATTGTCGTTCTGCTGCGATTTGAGCGACCGTTTTAGCAAAATATTCGGGAAATTCATCAGAAATAATCATCATTTGCGTCAAATCATAATCTCGAATTTTTATCCAATCCGCAATATCCTCCACGACCTTTTTATCTGCCAATTTTTGAGGCACATTCGCAATTCCATCTTTCAAAATATACTTCGGAATGAACGCTCGAAGTTTGGTCGAAATAGCAGTATAAGGATAAACATCAATCGCCGCTTGAAGGTCAGGATGCGATTCATTGAAGGTTTCAATCTGCTGAATAATCTTCGGAATTTTACCCCAGTTTTGCTGTTCTGCCGCTTTCAAATGACTGATTAACGTCCGAATATTTGCTTGTTCACTTATCGTCAACGCCTCATCTATCGCCGCTTCCACATCATTCCGTTCATCTCGAATATGCGATGCATAAACACCACCTTTTTTCGCTACAACCTTTGCTAATTCTATAATTTCATCCATTTCTGCAAAACAACCTGGAGCATAAATTAAGCCTGTTGAAAAGCCAATCGAACCCTCATCCATGGCTTTCGCCAATTCCGATTTCATGACTTCTAACTGTTCGGGTTTCAATGCTTTCCAATCTTCCATATTTCCAGCTCGTAAGGTGCTATGACCGACCAAAGTTGCAATATTGAATTGTAACTTATCATGGATTCTATCGAAATATTCATCTGTCGTTTTCCAATCAAACGGAAAGCCGATTTCGTCCGATAATCTCTCCATTGTTGGTATCAAATACTCGCCAATCGGAGCGGGAGAAGTACCACAGTTTCCAAAAATTTCGGTCGTAATTCCTTGATACAATTTATGATTTGCAGCTTCTGGAAAAAAATATCCGAAACCAGTCGAAGCATGTGGATCAATGAAGCCTGGCGCAAGAATAAAACCTGCTGCATCAATCACTTTTTCCGCTTCTGGCAAATCGTTTTCATCCTCAAAAACAACTATTTTATCTTCTGAAATACCAATCGTTTTGATAGCCGACTTTTCATTTAAACCCGTACAAATTCTGGCATTTTTTATTAAGTAATTTAGCATAAAATATTTTTATTTGTAATTATCAAACCTATCCAAAAACCGAAATAACCTCCGTTGAATATTTATCAATTTTCTCCTGAGTCTCCTTATTTAACATCGCTTTTTCGACATCAATAAAACCATTTTTCATTTCAATTTGAGGTGCAATAATATCTTCTTTGAAATACCGACTGGACGGACTCAAATCGTGAGCCGTTGCATTCGGTAAATAAGCCGCCAATTCGAGGTTTTGCAACCGTCCAATTCCCGTTTCAAACATACCGCCAATCCAACACTGAATATCATTCTCATAACAATAATTCAGTATTTCGATACTGCTCGTAATACCGCCAACTCGACCGACTTTTAGATTTAACTCGTCCAAAACATTTAAGGAATGTAACTTGACCAAATCACCCATATCTTTCACTTCTTCATCAAAACAAACTTTCAAGGTCGGAAACATTTTTTTGGCTTCCATAAATACATCAAAGCGGCTCGGAGCAGTCGGTTGTTCAATATAAGCATCGTAATTTTTGATAAAATATTCCATCTTTTCCAAGTCCGAAAAACCATAGCTTCCGTTCGCATCAAAACTCACGTAAACATTGTTATCAAATAACATTGGATTAATTTTATCAAACAATTTGGTATCGACAAAAGGTGAAATTTTGAATTTTACTCGCTTATAACCTTCGTCAATTGCTTGTTGAACAACATCCTTCATTTCTCCAAAATCATTATAAATTCCCAATGAAATTCCGACTGGAATATCCTCGATTTTGGGCGATTTTAGTTGTTGCGAAAGCTGAAAATTTGGGTTGACTTGTTTGAGAATTTGAAACATGGCAGATTCCACGGCGGATTTCGTAAAGTTCCATCCTCGACTTTTTTTCATCATCGTTAAGACTTCGCCATAAGTTTGCGTTGGTTTCAGATTCGGAGCAATGAAGTTTTGTATTAATAATTTGGCGGCAGCCAAAAACTCTGCGGAATAGTAAGGGTCAGGACGACAAGAACATTCGCCATAGCCAATTCGACCTTCGGCGTCTGTCCATTTTACAATCAAAGTTTCCTTCGATTTTCGGATTCCAATCCCTGATTTAAAAACGCTTTTTTGTGGTAAATCAAGTGAAAACAACTCTAATCGTTGTAGTGTAATTTTTGTATTAATCATTTAATTCTTTTGTTGTGACAACTTTCGCCATATATACAAAAAAAATTTGAGAATCGGTGTGTTTTGGGGTTATAAAGACCTTATGTATTTTAAAACGCAGACGGATGCCGTGTCGATTTTATCATTTTTTAATGGAAAAATCGGCATCTTTAAAAACCGCTAAAAAGTAGTTTACAACTAATAAAAAAGGCAAAAAGCGTAAGGTGTAACAATTGAAGTTGCAGTCCAAAATATGATAGCCTTGTAGATACATTAAAATAGCTTCTCACAATCGAGTTAATCGTTTCAACCCCGAGGTTTCGCATACAGCTATTCTCTGTAGGCATGGAATATATTAATATATTTTATATACGATAAAATGAGATGCACCCATGGGTTTTTTAGGTCATTTGACCGCATAAAAAAAACAGTACCGAAGTACTGTTTTTGTGTTACTTTATAAAAAATAAAGTGGGGAATTGTTAATTCATCGTTAAGTTACTTCATATAAAAATGATTGAACTAATCTTATTTTTGATTGGAGTTATACAAGCCTTTTCTGAAATAAACAGTCACCCGTATGGTTACAATTCTCTCTTTGTTCACAGCTGCAAATTTAGATAATACATTTTTAACAAATCGGACATACTACCTATACAAATCGGACATCTTATACTGATTTTGAGGTGTTTAGCCATTTGCTTAGGACAAACAAGCAATTTTTCCAATTAATCATTTCATTTCGATGGTAATCCTCGAAACTCTTTTTTGAATATTATGAATTGAAATCTAACTTTCGGGGTAATTGCCTGACGAAAGTTTCTTGTTTTAATACAAGATTTCATAACTAATATCCTTTGTATGAGTAAGATAATTTCGTCAGGATATTTGCCTTATTTTAGGCAAATAATAAGATATATTCGTTACGTCGTGGTTGAAATTTCAAATACCTATTTCTTTTTTAAGGTTACTAAAATGAAAAGCTAATAGACAGGGGTAATATCAGAATCACAATAATGGAAATAAAAAATTTTCACCCCAACTTGCAGTCGATTTACAGAAAGATAAGTATATTTGGGCAAGAATATTAAAAGTACAGATGATGCAAATATTTGAGATAACATTTGAGCGATAAAGAAAGTAATAAATATCTATTGGATTAAAGCGGAAACAGGAAAGTAGCCAAGTAAAAACTTAGGATAAACATTAAGATATTTGCAGGAAATACCATAGCGACCAAGTAAAGTCATTACTCTAAATCCTCAAAAAAAATCACCTCTCTTTTTACCAACTACCTTATGAATGGTAAATTATTTTATCGTTTCCACGGAGTCGTTTTAATTAATAACTTTTTTCCTTCCTTCTAATTTCAATCAATAAATGTTGATTTCAAGGTATTGCGATAAGCTGTCCCGAGTACTCGGAGGCGATTCGTAAACAGCCAACTACAATAAAAAACAGTGATTTATAATAAATAAAAACAAATTTTAACAATGGGAGCTAACAAAATTCCTACTACTGTTTCCTTCAATTTGCCATCAGGCGAAGAAGTAATCATCGAAACAGGTAAATTAGCGACGCAGGCTGACGGTTCAGTCGTTGTACGTCAAGGTAATACGATGATTTTCGCATCTGCGGTTTCTTCAAGAACACAGCGTGAAGGTCAATCATTCTTTCCACTTTCCGTGGATTATCAAGAAAAATTTGCAGCAGCAGGACGTATTCCTGGTAACTTTTTCAAACGGGAATCAAGGTTGTCAGATAACGAAATTCTGACTTCTCGTATCGTTGACCGTGTACTTCGTCCATTGTTTCCTGATGGATACATGAATGATACACAAATCATTATCAATTTAATTTCAGGGGAGTTAGAAACGATTCCTGATGTTTTAGCAGGTTTAGCGGCTTCAGCGGCTTTGGCGATTTCTGACGTTCCTTTCGCAGGACCTATCTCAGTCGTTCGTGTAGCTCGTGTGAATGGCGAATTCATTGTAAATGCTAAGAAAAGTCAAGTGGCGGAAGCTGATCTTAACATCATCTTAGGTGCGACAATGGAAAATGTGATGATGGTTGAGGGTGAGGCTAAAGAATGTTCTGAGGAAGATTTAATAGCAGCAATCAAAGTTGGTCATGAGGCGATTCAAGTACAATGTCAGGCTCAGTTAGATCTTCGTGAATTGATTGGTAAGCCAAAACGTGAAATCGCAGCTTACGTTGAAAATGACGAAATTAGAGCGGAAGTTTTGGAAATTGTTAAAGAAGATATTTTAACAATCGCAAAAGGAGCTTTTCCAAAACAAGATCGTAAAGAAGGGTTTGATAAAATCGGAAAAGGATTAATCGAAACGTTCACGGAAAAGCATGGTGAAGAATTCATGGCTGAAAAGCAAAACGTGGATTGGATTTATCGCTACTTTGGTAAATTCAAGAAAAGTTTGGTTCGTGATGTCTTATTAGACCATAATATTCGTTTGGACGGTCGTAAGCCAGAAGATATTCGTCACATTTGGACAGAAACGGATTATTTACCATCTGCACACGGTTCTGCTATTTTCACTCGTGGAGAAACTCAGGCTTTGGCAACGGTAACTTTAGGGTCTAAATTAGACCAAAGTATGAGCGATAGTGCTTTAGAAACTTACTACAATAGCTTCTTTTTGCATTATAATTTTCCTGCATATTCAGTAGGTGAAACGAAACCGATGCGTGGCCCAGGTCGTCGTGAGGTTGGTCATGCGAATTTGGCTCAACGTTCATTGAAGCAAGTTATTCCATCTGATGTACCTTACACGATTCGTATCGTTTCGGATATTATGGAATCAAACGGTTCGTCTTCAATGGCAACAGTTTGTGCGGGTTCAATGGCATTAATGGATGCTGGTATTGCGATCACAAGTAATGTTTCTGGTATTGCAATGGGCTTGATTACAGATGGCAAACGCTTTTCCGTATTGAGTGATATTTTGGGTGACGAAGATGCAATTGGTGATATGGATTTCAAAGTTACAGGTACTAAAAACGGTATTTGTGCTTGTCAAATGGACATCAAAATTGACGGTTTGCCGTATGAAGTTTTAATCAAAGCTTTATCACAAGCTCGTGAAGGTCGTTTGCATATTTTAAGCTTATTAGATGCTGATATTGAATCGGCTCGTGCAGACTTGAAACCGCACGCACCTCGTATGATTAAGATTGATGTTGCTCGTGACTTTATTGGTGCAATCATCGGGCCTGGAGGTAAGGTGATTCAAGGTATTCAACGTGAACACGGTATCGTGATGAACATTGAAGAAATTGATGATAAAGGTGTGGTAACAATTTCTGGTAATAATAAAGAAGGTGTTGAAGCTGCAATCGCAATCGTGAACGCAATTACAACCGTTCCAGAAGTAGGTGATACTTATGAAGGAAAAGTGGTAAAAATCGAAGATTACGGAGCATTTGTTGACTTCTTACCAGGCAAAAGTGGTTTAGTTCACATCAGCGAAATGTCTTATACTCGCATCGAGTCTTTAGCAGGTGTTGTTGAACTTGGCGATATGATGAAAGTTCAACTTATCGGTATTGATGAACGTTCTGGTAAATTCCGTTTATCAAGAAAATCATTGATGGAAAAACCAGAAGGCTATGTTGAAAAACCTCGTGAAGAACGTAGAGGTGGTTTCAATGATAGACGCGGTGGCGGTCGTGATGACAGACGTGGCGGCGGTCGTGACGATAGACGTGGCGGTGGTCGTGATGACAGACGTGGCGGTAGCGACAGACGTGACGACAGAAAAAGATAGTTTTTTCAATTAACAATTATGAAAATTTAGTTATTAATTGATTACCAATATTTAAAAACCTCTTGGCGAGAATTCGTCAAGGGGTTTTTTATTTGCTCCTTTCCGTCATTCCGACGAAGGTCGGAATCTCCCGAGGGCAACGGCTCAAAATTGTAATTTTTGCCAATTAAAAAAGCAATGCTTTATGGTTCAGTTTTTCTATAATTGCCATATTGTCATTTAAAATAAATAAAAACGCCATATTGTCATTGAAAAATCGAACATTTGACCGAAAAAAACCGAAAAATCGTAATGGAACAGGAATTGACTAAAAGTAAAGTGTAAGCGATGATAGACGTATCGTTGCAGAAACTTAAAAAAATTAATCTCAATATTTCCCCGAACAATCGGGGTAAACTGGGATGAGTTCTAAATATTTATTAATAAAAAGAAGGTTTAGGTGATTCTTGGTAAAAAATAGACCGATACACTCGAAATCTTCAAATCAAAATTTTAAAAAACTATGTTAGTTAAATTCAATCATCCTTTAGCAAGACACAAAAACTTTTTTGCAGACGATTTTTTCGCTCGTGATTTTGACAAAATTTTTAAGGGCGTAGCAGATAAATTCATTCCTGCCGTCAATATTAAAGAAAATGACGACGTTTTTGAGTTAGAATTAAGCGTTCCAGGTTTCAATAAAGAGGATTTTAAGCTAAAATTAGATAATGACCTCTTGACAATCTCTGCAACAGTAGTAGAAAAAACAGCAGATAAAACAGAAGGTGAAGCAACAAAAGCGACCGAAAAATTCACTCGCCGTGAGTTCAAAAGTCGCTCTTTTGCAAGAACATTCACGCTTTCCGACACCGTTTTGGTGGAAGCAATTCATGCGAAATACGATAACGGAATCTTGAAAGTTGCATTACCAAAAAATAAAGAAGTTATTGAGAATAAACATAAAGTCATTGAAGTACAGTAACTGGATTTAATAAAAAATACAATTGATACAATTATGGTTTTGGTTGTTTAGCCGAGGGTCACACCTCGGCTTTTTTTACGTCATTGCGATACTGAAAACTGAAAATGAAGTAATTTTGTGTCAAACAGAGGGTTTTTTTGGTATTTTCCAACAATTCAATTGGACTAAAAAGGTTGTATTGTTCTAAGATTGTTTCATCTTTGGGCGGTTCGTATTCGTTGGTTTCCAAATCAATTTTAGGCTCTTTGATAATTTCTACAAACTTAAAAAAATAGACTATGAACACTATTTTAAAAGTATTGTAAATAGTAGGTTAGTGAACAGGCAACTTAAGGAAATCGCCCTCCCGGTTGAACCTATCCCCAGCCTCCCGAGGTTTCGGGATAGACTTTCCCTTACAAAGGGAAGGGAGCCAGACGACAGCGCTCAGCTTGATTCAAGCTGAGTGCTGTCCCCTTCTCTTTTAGGAGAAAGTCTATCCCGAAACCTCGGGAGGTTAGGGATGAGGTAAAAAAAGCTTGAGTTGACGACAGGCAGCTTAAAGCCGCTCGTTCGCTTTTACAGAAATTATCACAGAATCTAATTTTAACTAAAACTAAAAAAAATTATGAAATATAAATTATCAATTATCTTCTTTTTGTGTTTACCGTTTTTGATGCTTTCGCAAAATAAACCTGGTGATGAAATCATTGGACAAGTCGTGCAAAGCGTTGAAAACCAATATTATGATACGACTTATAATGGAAAAGATTGGTCGAAAATACAACGGGAAATTTTTGAAATTAGCCAAAAATATAGGCTTGAACCAACGCAATTAGTTGATAGTTTACTAATGAAAATTGATGATCCGCTGATTCGAGTTTTAACGCCGGAACAGTTCAAAACACTCAATCAAGAGCTGCGGAGTTCGGAACATATCGGCATCGGTTTGACGGAAATGTTGGCGGTCGATGTGGATTATGAAACTCGTGCGATTGAAATTATTACGCCTTTGCACAATTCTCCTGCTGCGAATGCTGATTTGCAACCCAATGACGTAATTATTTCTATTAATAAAAAAAATGTAAAAGGGTTATTTTTAGAAGATGCGGTCGGTTTGATGCGGTTAAAAAAAGGTAAAAAAGTCAAACTGAAAATCAATCGAAATGGCAAAATCAAAACGGTAAAAATTAAAACAGCAAACGTTCAACAAGGCTTAGAACCGTATTTTAAAATCATCGAATACAACGATAAAAGAATCGGTTGCATTTGGTTTCCACAATTTACAAATGCTGCTGCACCTCAATTTCAAGATATTATCCAACAGTTTCAAGAAAAAAATATTGATGGTATTTTGTTGGATTTACGGAATAACCCTGGCGGATTATTGCAAGAAGCTCAACGAATTGGCGGTTTTTGCATGGGTAGCGGAGCAATGGGCAGAACGGAAGGCAAAAGCAATTATTTGAGCGTTTTACCGACGTTGGAAGAAAAAATAACAGATTTACCAATCGTCGTTTTGACGAATAGCGGAACGGCAAGTGCAGCCGAACTTTTAGCGGGTTCATTGCAATACGAAAAACGGGCGACTATCATCGGTGAACGCACTAATGGCAAAGGTTTTATCTATACATTTATTCCACTTTCGGAAGGTTATATTTTGACTTTACCTATCGCCAGAATCCGTTTATTAAGTGGTAGGGATTTATTGACGCAAGGCGTTGAACCTGATATTTTGGTTAAAAACGAAAAACCGTTTAGGTTTGGCGAAATCGAAAAAGATGAGCAATTCTTGAAAGGACTGGAGGAATTAGGAATTAGTAATTAGAAATACGAAATTTAAAAAACCATTCTAACGTAAAACGATACACGTTAGAACGGTTTTTTATTCCTAATTCCACATTTTTATATTCCCAATTATCCCCTCGGTTTCTTATAAATCGGCACGGTCGAACACGGTTCACCGAACATAATAGCCTTCACGACAGGTTGCAATTTTCGAGTCAATTCTACATAAGCCGATACGGGAACTGGCTTTCCGCTACACCCTTTTATCACGATTCTTTTATCTTGATAATCCGCAGGATTAATCACTTCCAAAGCCTTTTGATATGCCAATGTCAAGTACGTTTTTTCGTCCGATTGTACAACATCCGCAGCAAACGGAGCGGCATAAGTTGCGACCAACATAAACGCCCAAGTTGGTATTATCGCATCGGTTGAGCAAAATACGCAAAGCACTTTTTCCTCGTATTGCGTCCAATCGTGTTCTTTCAAAGCTGCCCGAAAATCCTTTTCTTTTAGGATTAATTCCATGTATAAATAATCCTTTAAATCAAAGGTTTTAACCGGTTTTTTAGGGAAGTAATCTTCTAAATTTATCGTTATCAAAGTGCTATTTGCCACTCGATTTATCAATGGTTTATCTGTCATTTTTTTAGACTTTAAATATTAGACTTTTAGACGTTAGATTTTTTAATCGCTATTTCGTACCTTTTTGTCCGAAAAAGCCACATCTGCTAATAAAAAATTAACATCGAAATTACTAAAAAGTTATCCCGATTTCAAATATGTTTGCACGAAGTAACGCCAAGCTTCAGTTTGGCAAAAAATAATCTTTTTAAAGATTTTCTTGTTTTAAAATAAACGAATTTTAAAGGTACTTTTAATAAGGAAAAAAACGGTCAAAACCTTTAAACCAACTTAACACTTTTATATAAATGGAAGCGAAGAAAATAAGCGATAGCGAAACGATAATGACACAGATGATTATGCCGAATGATGCGAATCCGGCTAAAAATCTAATGGGCGGAAACTTGTTGCGCTGGATGGATATTGTGTGTGGAATCTGTGCAGGAAAACATACGAATGCGAACGTTGTCACGGCTTCGGTAGATTATGTTTCTTTCAAATTGCCAATAGATATTGGTGATGTAGTCACGCTGGACGCAAGGGTTACACGGGCTTTCAATACTTCAGTGGAGATATTTGTGGAGGTTTTTGCAGCGGATATTAAAGGCGGCAATAATCGAAAATGTAACGATGCTTATTTTACGTTTGTCGGTGTGGAAAAGCAGGAAGATGGTACGATTAAACCAATAAAAGTACCCCCAGTTTTGCCGCTTACGGGCGAAGAAAAATCAAAATATGATGCTGCTTTGAGACGTAGAGAGTTGCGTTTGATTTTGGGAGGACGGATGAAACCGAGCGAGGCTAAAAACTTGAAGGCGTTATTTGAATAAGGCGAGTTGTTCGGGTTGCGAGTTTCGAGTGTTTTCTAATTTTGGAACTGAGTATTGGACAGGCGACTTTGAGTCGCCCGTCCAATTGCTAAACTTTTGACTTGTTGCACGAGTTTGACCGTTTTTATGTGAAATAATTAGGTAAAATAAAATGCTTAAAAACTTTTTTATACTGCGGTAATTTTTCAAGTTAAAACGTTCTGTATCAAAATGGTCAAACCCGCAACTCGAGCAGCTCGTAATTTTCATTATCTTTACAAATAGTTATTGATTAATAAATTCAAAATAAATTAAAGACATGGGAAAAGTTATATTAATCGTCGTTTTAATCATTATCGCTTCGGGCGGGATGGTTGGTATTACGTATTATTACCGAAAATTCATAGATTTACTTTTGGAAACAAAAGATTTGTTGGTAGCGATTTTTGAGGCATTAAAAGATGGCAAATTAACGGCGGAAGGGAAGAAAAATATCATCAAAGAAGCAATGGACATGTCGCTAATCGCTAAAGATATTGGACGACAATTTGTCGCCGATGCAAAGGGTATTGGTGAGAAAATTACGGATAAAGTGAAAGATTTGACGGGGAAATAGTTTTATAGTGGCATGGCTATATTCCACCGATGTTCCATAAGTTAGAAAGGAGCATTGCTCCGACACGGGTTGTAGGAAAAAGAGTTGAAAAATGAATTATAGGAGCGTCGCTTCGGCACTCACGGGGCATCGGTAGGGCTACATTGTCCGATTGTTTCCTTTTTTTATCGTTCTGACGATAATTATAAAACCATGCAACCATGTAATAATCGAAACATGAAACAATTATTAATTTTAGCACTTTTAGTATTTTCGTTTAACGGTTTTGCACAGGATTATCAGGCAGCTTTTCAGCGTGGAAATGAGGCTTTCACGGCAGCAGATTACGAAAAGGCAGTGGATATTTATGAGCAAATTTTGGTAAAAGAGCAAGTTTCTTTTGAGTTATATTATAACTTGGGGAATGCTTATTTTCGGTTGAATGAAATTCCAAAAGCGATTTTGAACTACGAACGAGCCTTGCAAATCAAGCCGTATCAAAAGGAAGCACGTTATAATTTGAAATTGGCAAACCAACGCACACTTGACCAAATTTCACCCGCTTCACCTTTCTTTTTAATTACTTGGTGGATGGCTTGGCGAAGTTTTTTTTCTTCTACTTTTTGGTCGATTTTGACAATAGTTGCTCTATTTATAAGTATTTCGGGCGGCATTGGTTGGTTATTTGGCGAAAGCCGAAAAACAAAAAAAGTTGGATTTCTACTTGCTGTTTTATTTATCGGTTTAGGTATTTTGTTTGGTTTCACTGCCTGGCAACGTCACGCTTACGAACAAAAAAGCAATATGGCGATTCTTTTTGCTAAAGAAACACCGCTGAAAATCGGCGCGGATAACGGAAGTCCTGACGTATTGATGTTGCACGAAGGTACAAAAGTTGAAATCTTAGGAAAAACTGGCTTGTGGAACAAAGTCCGTTTGCCGAATGGCGAACAAGGTTGGCTGCCTGTGGAAAATTTGGTTGAGATTTAAGTACCACTACTCTCCAGAGTGGTATAAAATACAAGGCTCTTTGACAACTTCTGCACGTAGCGGCTACTTTAGCTCCCGAAAAGTCTCAAAATCCTTGCGGCAGCTAAAGACAGCCGTTACGAAAATCTCAATTTATTCGAATTTTGCAGAAATTGTCAAAGAGCCAAATATAATAGTTCTTCCACGTCACTCTGGAGAGCGGCGGTACTGAAACAAGCAAAATGAAAAAGAAAATCGCCATTATATTGTATCCTACCTCAATCGTTTTATTTACTTTAGGAATGATTAATCCGATTTTAGAAAACTCCTTTTTGGCAGGGATTAGCAAAAAACCGATTTATTTAGCAAGTTCGTTGAGATTTAAGTACCACCACTCTCCAGAGTGGTATAAAGAATCACAATAGTTCTTCCACGTCACTCTGGAGAGTGGCGGTACTGAAATAAGCAGAATGAAAAAGAAAATCGCCATTATATTGTATCTTACCTCAATCGTTTTATTTATTTTAGGAATGATTAATCCGATTTTAGAAAACTCCTTTTTGGCAGGGATTAGCAAAAAACCGATTTATTTAGCAAGTTCGATTCAATATTTCTTTGACGAAAAGGAGTATTTTATCGGTATTTTGATATTGACTTTTACCTTTATTTTTCCAATTTTGAAATACATTTTTATTGCCTTACGGCTAATAAACGTACAATTTAGTCAAGCAAAATGGGTCATTTACTTGATTGAAATTGTCAATAAATGGGCAATGTTGGACGTTTTTGTAGTGGCTTTGATTATTGTCAATATGAAATTTCATTCGATTTTAATTTCTGCTTCTATTGAAATTGGAACAACGTTTTTCGCCATTTCCGTTTTATTATTAATGGTGTCATCGTGGATTTTGCAAAAAGAAGAAGAAGAGGAGTTAACCGTTTTTGGTTGACAATTAGCGGTCTAACGAAAAAGCCCCGAATCGGGCAACAGCAATAGCTATTAATGGTATCGTCTTGGATTTTGCAAAAAGAAGAAGAAGAGGAGTTAACCGTTTTTGGTTGACAATTAGCGGTCTAACGAAAAAGCCCCAAAGTGGGCAACAGCAATAGCATAGGGCAACGCCCTATGAAAAAAAGTCAGTTTTCAATCACGAATCACAAAAAAAAATGAAAACCACAATTCTATTATTCAATCTAATTTTATTGATTTCTTGTATGAATGGTCAAAATGAAAATACTAAAACGCCTACCGTTTTCCCCTTTCCTTATGACCTTTCTGAGCCAGATGAAATTCACGAATTACCCGACATATTACAAGAGATTTCGGCTTTAACGATTACTCCAAATGGCGATTTAGCCTGTGTTCAAGACGAAGAAGGGATTATCTTTTTTTATAATTTGGATAAAAAAGAAATTACAAATCGTATCATTTTTGCGAAAGCTGGAGATTACGAAGGTATCGAATTTGTTGGCGAAATAGTTTATGTTTTGCGAAGTGACGGGACGATTTTTGAGATTGAAAACTTGGGGAAAGAGAACCAAAATGTAACGACTTATGATACGTATTTAAATGAAAAAAATGATACGGAAGGCTTGGGCT
>Ga0306864_1000329_pt1 | contig 22908 bp, 15 predicted proteins | sample AntRauTorckE5430_FD_190448 | JGI IMG/M metagenome (GOLD analysis project Ga0306864, IMG submission 190448) | Saline lake microbial communities from Rauer Islands, Antarctica - Metagenome Torckler E5 #430 (v2) (version 2) | ecosystem: Environmental > Aquatic > Non-marine Saline and Alkaline >...
GGTTGATGGAGGTTGATGGAGGTTGATGGAGGTTGATGGAGGTTGATGGAGGTTGATGGAGGTTGATGGAGGTTGATGGAGGTTGATGGAGGTTGATGGAGGTTGATGGAGGTTGATGGAGGTTGATTGAGGCTGTTGATGCTTGCTTGGTGCTTGCGACTTGGTTGATGGTTGATGGCCACAACAACAGTAGTGAAGAAAACACGAAGGACCGGGGGGAGGGGGGGGCAGTCAATACATGAATATGCTCTCTCTAGAACTGCGATGAACATCGAACAGCCATTTTTTTCAAAATGTTGTGAAACACCTTCTCAGTTTTAAGACATTTTAAAAAGTCTTTTTGTATTTTATTTCAAAAAGAATAAACAACCATCATTTCCATAGTTTTATGTAGTACTACCACCACAGCATGTTTTTTTATTTTACAATATAGTAATACAATTCAATTGTATTACTAACCGCTATGAACTGCTGCTATCACGCGTCCTCAGACACAATGATCTCCGCCTGCTGGTATTCCTTCCTCCTCTTCTTGTTCTTTATGATCTCCTCCTCTTCGTCCTCCACAATGCAGCAACTTGAAGCAAAACTACTACTACCGGGGAAGAACACCACCAAATAAAGGCACATATTCTCCTCCTCCTCCCCACCAGCAGTATTACAGTCATCCTCCTTATATTTCCTCACGAACAACATCGCCACCGATAATCCTCTCCCCCTACCGTACTACTAATCCTTTGGTGATCTTACTGTCTCTTTAAGTTTCTGGTTGCTCTCTTCCTCGTCTTGTTCTTGTCTGACTTAGACTTGCCTGCCTTGTTAGACTTGGTTGACTTCGGCACCACTTCAATATCTGATTGTTTACAATACTGCAACATTCTCTCCATCTTCTCAGCAATTTCACCCTCCTCCTCGTCCGCCGACAAATTCCTCAAGTCCCGCCTTTGGACATCCGACAACAACCCGCCGCCCATGCCGGAAAGATAGAATGGTAGAATATAACTATCAATGAGGACGGTTGTATCAACAAGCTCTTGGTCAGTACACCCATCATTCGGTGCACAGATAATGCGTTGATCATAGTTCCAAATGTTATCCTCGCATGTATTAGACCCATAATTGGAGAGGATCGTCCCCTTGGCGTACCCATATAGGTAACGAGGAGAGCCGCCATACGTGCTGCACACACCTGCAGCTGCTGAAAGGCCTTGATGACCTTCAATAATCATGTTCTCGGGCATGCCACCAACCAGCTTACGAGGAGTGTACTCTTCCTCCTCTTCCCCCAGCTTTGCCTGGTTGATTGGTAGTTCTGGCAAACCACCAGCGAACTCCTGCTGACCACCAACCACACTTCCAAGCAAGTAGTTCTCATAACGGGCCAAGCCAATATCGAGAAAGGCATTGAAACACTTCGAGGAAAGCACATTTTCGAGGGGTCCATCCTCATGCGCGTACATATGATAGAGCTTTTCATGAAATAGCTTTCTGTACTTTTGATCAGGAGGAGAAGCATTTTCTTTCTTTGACAAGGCAGCGTGGAGGACACTATCTCCAGCAGCACCACTAGTAGTATCCTTGGAGTGGACTGCAGGTGGCACGGTGGCGAGAAGGAGAGCGAGTGTGGTAATAGAGAGTTTCATATTCGAGAAGTTTACTTGTATCTGGAATTGAGTATAATGGAAATTGTGAGAAGTTTGGAAGTACTACTGTTGTAACGGTATCCTATTTGTGACTGAGTTTTGGCGATGAGGAGGCCGATGACCAGCAATGACCAGCTATGACTAGCTATGACCAATCAAGATGTCAGAAATCGTGTTATATTGTCATAACGATCATAACGTATCTATTGTTTAAGAAAGAAATAGTGGGACTGAATGTGTGCCAAAGATTAGTACCCTTATTTCTTACTTCTACTCTAGAGTAGCTAGTAGGTAACGATCATAACGTATCTATTGTTTAAGAAAGAAATAGTGGGACTGAATGTGTGCCAAAAATTAGTACCCTTCTTATTTCTTATTTCTACCCTACGATAGTAGCTAGTATGTAGGTACCTAGAGAAAGAGAAGAAGAGGAGGTAGGAGGAGGTCGAGGAGACCGTCCCCGCCGCCGTGTCATCGCACTTCGTGTCGTAGATGCCTTTATCTAGCATTAGCAACTGCTGCTGCAACTTTTATTGAGACGTATTGATTGCACAATTCCTACAGTATGGTACTGTACGATACAACAGTGGCTTGAATGCACAATCTTTGTAGCTTGGTACTTAATAACCCTAACCCACCCTAATTCTTCTAAATTCAAATACAGACGTAAATGTGAAATATTAAATATTTTGGCTTTGCTTGCTTTTAGCGCCATTTTCCTGTTTTCGTTTGTGCTCCATCCTTTTCCATTCTCTTTCGGTTTTTGTCTGACTCTGTCATATTTCTTCCACTCAAACGACAAGAAGCAACAAGAAGGAAAAAGGATCACAGCCCACATTCTCCACTCTCACTCTTCCATGCAAAACACATGCACACATCATTAAACAAATATTTATTAGAGTACACTAAGCAACAACATGTTTCGCTCCTCCCTCAAATCTCCAACAATAAACAATGCAGTAAAGAAATATGCTCGTCAATTCTCATCTGAAAAGTATGCCAAGACACGAGCAGGAACCGGCTCGTCTAATGCTGCCGATGCGGCTGCGAGTATGATACCACGGGGTCCAGTCAGTTGGGCGTCGCTTGGTCTAGTAGCTGTCGCTGCTGCCAGTGCTGTTAGTTATTATCAAATTGAGAGGGAGAGGAGATTGGAACAGGCAATGGGAAAAATTGTGAGTAACAACAAGAAAGAAAATAGAAAAAGACAAGCGTTGTATACTTTGGGGATCGGATTCATAGTTATAGATGGATTCATGGATGATACTTTTACTTTTCCGATTGGATACTCGCCCATGTTCCATTATTTGTAGGATAGGCATTCAATCGTGATCTTAGAAGAACGTTCGAACTTTCACTGCCGCACGCATTCTGAACGAATATTGAACGATACTTTGGACTTTCTTAGTTTTGCCTTTTTTGTAAACATGCTTGAATTACTCTCACACTGTATTGTTCTATATCTATTGCTTGGTTGCAGGTATCAAGTGAGTCTGGATGGAGTCCGAACCCAGAGTTCTTTGCGAAGCGTAAATTCAAGCAAACAAAAGCTGGTTGGTAAGATTTGCAACAACCAATTTATAATACCACATCGAGTTTTGTGACGTAACTTGGTCCTCACAAATTCATCTCCTTACCCCTTAGGTTTCCTGTTGAAGACGCCTTTGGTGGAGGTGCGTGCGTTCCATTCCGGTAAAGTGAAGTACCTCTGCCCTTCTCGACTTCTTCAAGGGCCACCTTCGCACCTTGTACTGCAACCATTATCCTTCTTGCTTCCTTGTATATATTCAACATGTGACCGTGCGTAATTGTTCTAATTTCTTCATCTCTACAAATTTTGACATACAGCCGGGAAACCAGCAATCGGAGGCGAATACAGTCTGGTTGATTTGGACGGGAACCTCGTTACCAACAAATCATTCGAGGGGAAATGGTCCCTCCTATACTTTGGGTTTGCGAGATGCCCAGATATCTGTCCGAGCGAAATGGTCAAAGTTGGACAGGTGATGGATACGCTTGCAGAGGAGTATCCAGAACTGGCTAAACAAATAAAGCCAATATTTGTTTCCGTCGACCCTGCAAGGGATTCTCTCATTGCACTGAAAGAATATGCGAAGGATTTCCACCCGTCGTACATCTTTCTGACGGGATCGCCGGAACAAGTTCAGCGGATGGCGAAGAAGTATAGAGTGTATGTGTCCAAAGCGGATGAGACGGAAGATGGAGATTATTTGGTGGATCATTCTATTGTAATTTACTTCCATGATGATACGGGTGATATGGCTGATTGCTTTACGCAGAGTATGAGACCGAGTGATGTGGTTGAGAAGGTTGTAGAGAGAATGACTCAACCTAGGGAATAGAGGCGCAAGAATTAGATCGTTGCTTGACACATATTAATTATGAATACATTACAAATTGACACGAATGAATCGAATGTGGGTTTAGTCGGAGTCTTTATATTTATGAAATGATACAATTACATCCACAGGTAGAGTTTACCATTTGGTCTTCCGATTGAGAAATGTTCTTGGCAAGAGTGATACGAGGTTGATCATCATTAGACGTGGGAAATATATCTTGAGCATCTTGCGTTGTGCCTACAGCCACCTGATTTGATTGTTCGTTTGGTTGGGTTGAAGGCGAATAACAAGTGTCAAGAGTTTGAGATGATACAGAGCTTTTGATGAGCTCTTTGCTATTATCACTTTCTGACTTCTCCTCGTCGTCAACAGACTCGTCCTTGCTAGTATTGCCTACCTCGGCTGTAGGAGCTGCCGAGGTGCTGTCGTTGTCACTGCTGTCATCAGAGCAGTTGCTTACAAATTCTGACTCAAAGTCTGCCTTGGCTCTGTCCACGAGATTTAGTGATTTGTCATCAGACCCTGTCATTAAAACATCCAATAAAGAAGTTGTTGGCAAATCTAACAAAGGAAGTGAGTTTGTTGGCAAGGTTTCATCCAAGTCAAATGTATCGCTCTCGTCGTTATGGTCATTTCTGGAACCTCCCTTGGGTTCAGCGTCTAATGTGTCGCTCTGATCTAGATCTTTGCTTGCATTATTTGAGTCTTGAGTTATTTCACCTCCTTCCTTCGTACTTGATTTGACGGAGTTCGAATTGTGACATATACGCCCATCTGCATCGAAGTCATCTTCATGCTGTTCGCAATCGAGTTTTCCTTCAGTGAAACTGTCCCCCCGAGAATGTGACGAAGTCCCCAATATAATACTCCTGTCCGTCTCGACGTAGACATTGTCCCATCCAGTAGTATCGGCAGTTGTATTAAGGCCCCCGTCGTCGTCGTCTCCGGCTTCGTCAGAACCGGAGACATCCGATACTGCTACTGCATCTATCTCTTCGGAAGGACCTAGCACCATTCCTGTATTTAATTCGAAAGCATCATTAGATATATCAACGTCGTCTTTTGCATCTAATTGCGAAGAATCCTTGGTGTCGTGATATTGATCAGCAACATCGTGGCAAAATTCTTCCACTTCTACTTTCTGCGCTACAACTGCATTCATGACTCCGCCCTTCTCCTTTACTTCTTTAAAATGATCGGGGCATTCGTGTTCATTCATCTTCGTGGCAACTTGTGTCGAGTCGACGAGCAAGCGCGCGTCTTCCTCTGCTTCGAGCCTTGAAGTTTCTTCAACTATCTTCTGTTTTGCAGCTGCATCTTCAGCTTCAATACGAAGGCGATTTTCTTCCTCTGTCTGAAGTCTAGAAATTTCCAGTTCTTCTTCAATTTGTATGCGCTCTTCTTCCTCGACCTGAAGTCTTGTTGCCATTTTCTTGGCTTCGATACGTGTGTACTCTTCTTCCTCTGCCTTGAGTCTTGCGGCCTCTGCTTCGCTGTCGAGACGTATGCACTCCATTTTTTCTGATTCGAGTTTAGCGGCTACTTCGGTGGCTTCAATACGCAAGCGATCATCTTCCTCTATCTTAATACGTATGCACTCTTTTTCCTTGGTCTTGAGTCTTAAGGCTTCTTGTTCTGCTTCAGCATGTAGGCGATCTTTTACCTCTGATTCGATACGTATGCGCTCTTCTTCCTCGGCCTTGATTTTAGAAGCTTCCTGTTCTGATTCGACGCGTAAGCGCTCTACTTCTTCTGCCTTTAATCTTGTTGCCTCTTGTTCTACTTCGATGCGTAGGCATTCTTCTTCCTCTGCCTTCAGTGTTGCGGCTACTTCTTCTGATTCGATACGTCGGAGCTCTTCTTTCTCTGCCTTGAGTTGAGAAGCTTCTTGTTCTGCTTCCATGCGTAGACGACCTTCTTCCTCTAATTTTGCCTGCAGTTTTGCTGACTCTTTTTCGGCTTTGAGACGTATACACTCTTCTTCTTCTGCTTGAGTACGTAGACGATCTTGTTCCTCTATTTTTGCCAGCAGTGTTGATTCTTCCTCGACTTTGAGATCTTCTTCTGCCTTACGTTTGGAAGCTTCTGCTTCAATACGTAGACAATCTTGCTCCTCTTCCTTCGCCTTGAGCCTTGTCTGCTTTTCCTCGGTTTCGATACGTATGCGCTCTTGTTCCTCTATCTCAAGTTTAGAGATATCTTGTTCTGCTTCGATACGTATGCGCTCTGCTTCTTCTGCCTTGCGAGAAGCAGTTTCTTGTTCTGCTTCGATGCGTTGGCGATCCACTATCTCCGTCTTGACTTTTGCTGCTACTTCTTCCTCTGCTTTGAGTCTTGATGCTTTTTTTTCGGCTTTTGATACATAGACGCCTTTCTTCCGCTTCTGTTTCGGTTTCGATACGTGGGCGCTCTTCTTCTTTTGCATTGCGACTTTAGCGGCTTCTTTTTCGGCTTCGATACGTAAGCGTTCTTTTTCCTCTGCTTTGAGTCTTGTTTCTTCTTCAGCTACCAAGCGCAGATGCTCTTCTTCCTCTGCCTTGATTTCAGAGGCTGCTTGTTCTGCTTCGATACTAAGGCGCTTTACTTCTTCTGCCTCTAACCTAGTATTTTGTTCTTCTAACTCGGCACGGAGACGTTCCTCTTCCTCTGCCTTGGATCTTCTAGAGTTTTCCACAGCTTCGATACGCAAGCGCTCTGCTTCCTCTACCTTGACCCTAGCGACTTCGATACGCGCAACTTCTTCCTTGGCAGATATGCGAGCATTTTCTGCCTCTTTTGCTTCCTCTGTACGTTGCCTTTGCTCCTCTTCAATTTTGAGTTTATTATTCTTTTTTTCGAATTCAATACTTTTTGACTCTTCATCCTCATACCTGATTTTTGCCGCTTCTGTTTCTGCACGATAGCGCATCTCTTTTCGTTCTTGCTCGAGCCGAGCTTCTCGTTCAAGCCTCTTTAATTCGTTTTCTGCATGAGTAACACGGGCAACGGACTCCTCAATGTTGAATTTTTTTTCTGCTTTTCGCTTCTTTGCAGCCTCTTCTTTTTCTCTCCTTGTCTGTTGTCTATCTTCTCCTTCGGGAATTTTGCGCTTCGTTTCTCCTTTCGCTGTCATCGAAACTCCCATCTCAGATCTACTGCGCCTTTCACTTGCCTCTGCAAAAATGCGTGCTTCTTCCTGCTTATTGATGTTGGCAATTTCCTGTTTAAGCATTAGCTTCGCAGCACCAGTAATCATTTTTTCAGCCTTTTCTTGTGCTTCAATCTTTGTCAATTCTTCTGCAATCATTTTAGCAGCCTCCATTTCAGTTGCAGTAGAGCGATTTGAAGTATTGGTTGAGCCACCGCTTACTGAGAAAACGGTATCCATTTCTCCCCTCATCAGACTACGAAGCTTGCTCATATCGCTGAATACAGATTGAAATGAATCAGAAGTCCCTACAGATGAATCAGTAGTAGATTCAGATGATGCAACTGTATGGTATGCAGATGCAACTGTATAGTCATCTTCTGTGTTAATATCAGGAAGTGCTCGACGTCTCTGGACCAAAGGAGGGTTGCTGACGTTGTCGTCGTTGAGGAAACTTTGTGTTATCTGCACATTGTCACCTGTTAGCAAGGAATCTTGCGTCGAAATTGTCCCAGCGCTTTGCTCGTCGCTAGGATGATCAGCCAGAGCAAGTAGAGTCCCCGTGAGGAGGCTATAGCTTGGATTTGGGTTGGTAGCTGACGCGATATTTCCACTTCCAGTGGCATTGGATCGTGGAGGTGTTTCCTCAACAATGACTCCCTCTGTCAGATTATCGAACGCCAACTTTTGACTATTAGGACTGACTGCCGCATGGCTTTTGCTCAATGATGTATACTTGTAACTCTCATCGGCAAGATTACCAGTATCCATTGTTTCGTCCATTGCTTGACTATCTGATGCGTATGACATTTCAGAATCCTCAAATGCATCCGAATGTCCCGAAAGGTTGTATACATCTTGAACCTCGACCTTGAAATCATTCCCGTACATACTTACGCTAGCTCTTCCACTGCGACCACTGCGATCGGAAGACATCTCGCCACTTATCACGCTCGCACTGCTTTCATCAGATGTGGCCATGGAACTATCCAGATTCCAGTTGCTGGAATCGAGATCAGAGCGGTCTGAGCCATCGTGAAAAGATTGAAATTCATCGTTTTCATTATCCACGCATTCATAGAATCCATCAGTATCGCGCGTGTTGTTCATTGCTAATTTAAGATCTTGCTGTTCTTTTGTCTTGTGTGTGGTGATTGGTGATTGGTGATGATAACGTGATAACCGGGATTTAATTGAAATTTTGAAGTGTAGGTATCGTAGTAAAATCTGAAATCATCTGGAAAGGGAAATTTGAAAATTTGGATTTTGGCTGCTTTAGCTCAACATCTTGTCTTAAGTGACGTCATTCCCACAAAATGGAAATTTGCTCACTATTTGAAGAATTTTGAATTGGATGATTTGGTACTGAATGAAGTGGTGTCTCATATAGTAGAACTATTTTATAGTAGAACTATATAGGAGAAGAGAATCGCGATCCAAATTACTCCTCTAACATGCACTATGTATAAATTATTAGACCCTCACATGCACACGTATTGTGCACTATTGTACTCATAACAGACTTGATGGATCATAATCGACGGATCTACTGATTGAATTATGTTGGAAAGATAGACACTTATGTCACAATCCGAGTCTATTGGACAGTATCTTCCTCGGCTGCACCTCAACAAGGTGCACAGTTCTATGGAAATAATGATCGAAGATGCTGAATGATGTGTTCAGTAGTCAATTTTATCATTCTCCACTTCTGCATGAGGGCATCTCAGTGTGCTGCAGATCAGCTTCATCGTATTAGTGATTAAACTTAAAATGTCGATCAATTTCATTTTATTTATCGAACTGCTCGTGGTCTCAAAAGATCCAATTGACGGGAAATAAAAGTAATATTTTATAAGGCGATTGGATCGTCGAAGGATATGAAGGGAATGATGGTCACAGGAGTATTCTATTGCGTAATATGAGGAAATTCTTTTTTTCATTTGACCATTCCTTGTTCAAGTGCAGCCACTGTGCCGATCTCAACTTCAGAAGCAGAAATGTATGAATGCATAATGCCGAGATTTACTTTCACGGGTCACGGGAGGCACAGGTAGGAGATACGTATTCAAGATTTCCTCACATCCAGTCAAATATAGAAGCAGGCATTATGTTTGTTATCAGTAAAATTAAATCGAGCTTGCAATTTGCACGAACTCAGTCTTTTTCTTTCATTCCGCCCATAGTTGATGCTTCAACTTGCAGTCTCCTTCAGTGGTGACAGGCTCAAAATGCTTAGGCCGTGCCTCCAATTCGAACACAGCCTGATTTGGGGTTGACTTCAAATTAAAATGGTTCTCCCAGTGTACGCTGATTTCTGAAGAATATGGATATCTGCTATCATCCCATCACAAGATTAGGCCGGACCCACTTGTATCAGCATCATCGTCACCAAACAAGAACAATTTAGGTTCCTCTTCCTCTTCTGTTTCGGGTGCGTCTTCCTTCACTTCTCCCCATCCACCATTTTCATCATTACCTTCACTTTCTTCATATCCATCGTTCTCGAATCCTTGGAATGAACTCAGATCTCCAGGACCGTAATTGCCTTCGTTGCCCTTATTTTCCCTTTCTTGCCGTTTTCTCTCTGCCTCTTCCTCCTCTTGCCTGACCTGTTCCATCAACTGTGCTTTAGCTTCTGCATTGCGTTTCTTTGCTACCCCTAGGTATCCAGCTTCTGATCCTAATCCTTGCAGGGCATTACTAATTTCGCTCCCGATAATTAGCGAGTCGTCGTCGGATGATGATGATTCTTCTGTTGCATAGAGTGCGGTGTTGAAAGTTGATTGTTTTGGAATACCGATAGTGAATGCATGCATTGACACTGCTAGTGTTGAAAGAATTATTGCTGTCGTTTGTTTCATATTTGTAGTCTGGAAGAGAGAGATAGTTAGATATGTTATGACAGTAGTATTTATTGTACTACTGTCTAATTATTGTTGTGGTGCTTTCGCTTGTTTGTTTTTGTTTTGTGTTCGCTTTGTTGTCCTTCCAGTGAGAAAATAGCGCGTCTGACGCACGTACAAGCGAAAAACATCATAATCTGACGACGGCCAGACGATGAATGGAATTCACTCTCCACTCTACGCACGTCAATCAATCAATCTACCAACCACCGTCCGTCAGTCATCGACCTTCGGCGAACTCGGAGAGCAAACAGCCGGCCAGATTTTCAGCTTCATCACCACAGGACCACAGACCTTGCCATACCACCAGTTTAGACCACATTCATTGATATTAACTAGCACATCACCACCTCCCCTAACAAAATCATGTTTACCAAGAGTGTTCTTCTCGTTGCCCTTGCAACTTTCTCGGCTGCTAGTGCTTTTGCCCCTTCAATGCAATTGGTGAGTCAAGTCGAGTATAACGGTTTCCGCTCCTTTTTACCGCACAGCCATCAATGGTGCCAGCGTCAAATGAGAAGCTCACGATAGGGTTCAGGACTGTTCTGGATCAGGAGTCGTGCACAGACAACTTTTCCGGCATCGATGAAATGTGATTCGCATCTCATCCTGATCCATTTGATAAAGACTCGGATGTTGCTGGAGTCAGTTGACAACCATCAGACCATTCAAATAGGCCTCGAAGTACACACTTGCAAATCATCTGACAGGACCTTGTTATTCTTACTTCACCGCACAAATAACTAACTAATCATTATCTCCCTTTCATTATCTCTCGTCAACACAGAACACTAGGTCTGTAATGGCATCTAGACCCCTCTTCGCCGAGGCTGACGATGATGTTGATGTTGATGAACCAGCACCTGAAGACTTTATTGTCAACATTGGAGATATCGACGAGCCTGAGGTAGCCGAAGATTCCGCTCCTGCATGGGCCGCACTTAACGAGCGCATCGTAGCAATGAGAATCAAGTACCGTCGTTCCGAGACTGATACCGGATCACCCGAATTTCAAGTTGCCGGCATGACCGAGCGCATCTTATACCTCACTGAACATTTGAAGATCCACCCCAAGGATTTCTCCACCAGACGCGGACTCGTTGCTCTCGTAAACAAGCGTCGTCGTCTATTGAACTACTTGTTCAGCGAGGATGTTGAGAGATACTTTGAAGTTGTTAAATCCCTCGGAATTCGCCACAAGGCACCCACCAAGGTACAAGAGAAGAGTGATAAATACGGAAGATTCCCTACTCAAAAGCCCAACAAATACAAGAATAAGCAAACCAGTCTATAAATTCAGTGTAATAAATAAAGAAATTAGATTCCTCCTGAATTTGAATAATTAGCACGTAGTTTGCCTATTCTGCGAGCAACTTTGGGCAAAATATTATAAACAAACTGATATCATGTTACCATGTTTGACAATGAGATTAAAACAAGCGACGTTCACACTTTCAGCTTGATCTATGTTTAGACTAGGTCTGATAGGAAAGATTTCTGAAGTCTTGAGCCGAAGGTTGTTTTAGGTGAGACTTGGGAGGACTTGGGATATAAGAATTTTTCATAGGTTCGATATTAAATCCCAACGTTCAGTGTACCTGCAGACGTAAATGTATGCATGGAAAATGAGGCTAATCTTTCCAATTCAATGAGGCTGATTTTTCCAATTCAAATGCGACCTTCCTCCAAGTTTTCTGTGAATAAGAAACAGCTGAAGCTGATGAAAAATAATACTTGTCAAATGCTGACAAAATGTATTATTGATTATTGTTTGGCAATTTTAAAATCCCAATTGGAAGAGGATGAGAGAAGAGCCTTGAGGATATGAAATAGCCTGAGGTAGACAATAAAGAACAGACGAAAGACCACGTCAGTGACAAAAATACTTCATTCTTCTAGGAAGTATTGAAAAGTCGTCGAAAAGAAACACATCACATTATCAATATTTCGATGACTGGAATAATGTTTCGACCTGGGCCCAGTGCATGGATCCAAATAGGAGGAAACGGGAGAAGAATATCGAAGATAAAATTGATGTTTTATTTGCCTTTTTATGCCTCCACGTCTCGCATTCAATTTGTTGACTTCGACACCGCACTTGATGGTTTACGTTCCCAATTTGAACATCTTTGTCCTACGCCATTTCTCACGTAGAACCATCCTGGACCCGGCCGCAGTGACTCATTTTTTCATAACAAATCATCTGAATCTTCGCACGATGTGTTGGAAGTTAAAAACCTTCGATTTTGATTACGCACGATCCCATCATACTACGTTTCTTCACAATATATATAATTACAGCAAATAACTTCCAAGACATCCACAGTTACATACACTCTAGGTCGCATGAAATCAATCTCAACAGTCGCTGCACTTTTTGCCGCAGCAACCACTCTCTCGCAATACAATGTGTTGGCAAGATCTAATGGTGCAGCGACTTGTGGAACAGGAAAATCAATCATGAGGGGTCACCGAGGGTCGGGAGGCACACTTGCAAGCTCTAATCTCGTGCTTATGTGGGGTGGTACTGAGTTGGATCCTTCCAAAACAACTTCAGTTGGAATCGATGTCGATCACACTTTTCAAATTATTAGCAGTGATAATGCAGGTTTCAAAGGATTCTTGCTTCGCCTTAGTGGGAAAAATGGAGAGAATGCATCTACGACCCTTGTTGCTGTTGATTCATTGGCCAAGGTCAATGGTTTATGCAATTCAGATGTTAGTGGAATCACTCATAAAAATTCGAATAAAAAATCAAGCGTTGAAGTTACGTTGAACCATCCTCAACAAGCTGAACTGTTTCTAGAGGTAACAGTTGTGACCACATCGAGCTCTAATTGGGCTTATGATTCCTTTGATATTTCAATTGCTGGGAACTCAACTGCCTCATCATTGCCTCCATCGTCAGAACCTGAAGATCCACCCGGGACAAGTGGCTCTGCGATCTTTCGAGTTTCGAGTGCATTGGTGCTTTGTGCATATTGCTTCGTCACTTTGGCTCTAATGTAAATGTAATGCAGTGTAGATTTAGTACTTGGTGTCAATACGATAAGTATTCTCTGCAATAGCTACAGACACGTATGTGGCAAGAGTACACTATCGTATCTTTCTTCCAACAAACGGGAGAGTAGCGAATAGAGAAGTTTGTATTCATAAATTAATTATGCATCCGCTTTCCAATATTGCTGTTCGTAAATGAATATTTCTGATTCAAACCTCTAGATTGAATAGGGAGCTCACCATTTTCAGAGCATGTGACTCTTTAGCAGTTTAGAGTCCTTGGTTCACTAGACCATATTGTTCGTTGGACCCTCGATTACTTCTATTCTTTTTAACGGGGGCACCTGCAAACGATCCGTCTTCTTCTTCCTCGTAACTTCCCAACGAAGGCGTTGGTAATACCGAACCATTCACCACCTGCGGAGGTTCTGATGTTGCTGCAGCTATTACACTAAACATGTCATTTAATGTGCTTACACACGTCTTCTCTCCACTCGTATCAAGTACTACATTAAGCCTTTCTACTGCATTGTTAAATGCCATAATCCCCTTACTAACTCTTTGAGTTTCATTCTCAAGATTTGAAAGTAATCGGGATGTGTCCCATTCCGACCTTGAATTAGCTTTTTTCTTCCCACTTTCATACTCGTGTGCCCCCTCGCCACTGCCATTGCTCCGATTATCGTCTTCGATCGAACGGAGGTTAGAGTGGGTGGATGGTGGCAAAGGCCTTCCTAGTCGTCTTGACAGCTTCAACAGCTCAGACTCGAAATCTTGTAGGCTTTCATCCAGTAGCTGCTGTTGACTCAGAGCCTTTGGAGTAAAAGTAAATTTGATGCTTTCTCTGAGTTTTCCGCTGACTGTTTGCTCTGCCTCGAGTTTACGAAGTATCGTCATTAGCTCGTGCTTTGCAGTAAGACGCTTGTTTTTGTGTTCTTCCGTTTCTTGAGTAGATTTCTGAAGCTCCATTTCTAGACTGCCACCAAGTTGGTGCAACTGATCTGAATTCTTCTTCATTCGGTTCTTCTCTCTCGCCAATTCTCTATTCTTGGTCGACGCGTTATCGTACTGTCGTGTCATGAGTTCGAGCTTCCCTCTCACGCTGCTGAGAGCCCCCGATGTTTCTTTCAATTCAGCTCGCAGTTCATCATTGCCACTTTTTGCTGTTCTCAGCTCCTCTGCCTTTGTCTCGACAAATACTTTCATTTTTTTCTTTCGCTCTTCATTCAAGTTGCGTTCTTCAATCAATGATGCTTCTGATAGCTTTACCCTTTCCACACACTTTTTCTTCAGTTTATCCATAGAATGCTCTAGCTTTTCTTTCTGAGCAGTGACATTTTTGAGATCCGACTTTGCATTTCTCAAGTCAGTCAAAAGATCTGTATTCTCTTCTTCCAGTCTTCCTGCGACGCTAGACTTGCTTGCTTCTTTCTTCTTCGAGTCGTTAAGTCTGTTCGATAAGACTGCCTCCCTTCTTTCCAAATCATCCCGACCATCGCGTAATTTTTCAATCTCTTGCTCTAGATGAGTCTTTTCAGCAATGGTACGTGTGAGGCAAGCACTCGTTTCCTCAATTTTATCTTCCATATTTGAATATTCTTCCAGTTTTGCTTTATACTGGTCGTTTTCAGTGGCAATTTTCCGCAATTTTGCTTCGACTTCGGCCCGAATGGTCATTTGATGCTGAAGCGAGTCTTGCAATTCCGCAAGAACCGATGGGACTACCGGTTCACTTTGGCTCTGCTGCGTTTGTGTGACTGCACGTTCGTTAGACGACGAATCTGCCTCCGCATGCCGTGGAGCTGACTGATCAGCGCCAAAATTCTCCGATTTATCTTGAAGCGTCTCGCCTGAGATTTCCTCTTCAACATTCTCGTCAAGTTGAGGGGGGGGTGCCATCATTTGGTCTCCAGCTGACGTATTCTGGCACACTACCTCGTCAGTATTCGCAATTATTTCTCCTTTGTCAACGCCTTCTCTTGTCATAAGCTGACAATTATTGTCTTCAGCCTCCTGCAATGCTGTATTATCTTTTACGTCTCCGTCATATTGCTCTTTTTCTTCCATCGCGTGGTCTACACCGTCAACGAGTGGTATTTCATCTACTTCAGCTTGCGATGGTATTCCTTTTTGTTCCTCGGCTTCTACACACAGTCTTTCCTCCTCTTCAGATTGAAAATTAGCTTCTTGCTTCTCGGAATCTACACGAAGTCTTCCTTCCTCTTCAGCTTGCAGTCTAGCTGCTTCTTGCTTTTCAGCTTCGACATGTAGTCTTTCTTCCTCTTCCTCTGCAGCTTGCAAGCTAGCTGCTTCTTCTTCCTCAGTTTCTACTCGTAGTCTATCTTCTTCTTCTTCAGCTTGCAATCTAGCTACTTCTACTTGCTCAGCTTCTACACGAAATCTTTCTTCCTCTTCAGCTTGCAATCTATCTGCTTCTTGCTTCTCGGCTTCAAGACGTAGTCTTTCTTCCTCTTCCTCTGCAGCTTGCAAGCTAGCTGCTTCTTGTTCCTCGGCTTCTACGCGTAGTCTATCTTCTTCCTCTTCTGCTTGCAATCTAGCTACTTCTACTTGCTCAGCTTCTACTCGAAATCTTTTTTCCTCTTCAGCTTGCAATTTAGCTACTTCTAATTGCTCAGCTTCGACATGTAGTCTTTCTTCCTCTTCCTCTGCGGCTTGCAAGCTAGCTGCTTCCTGTTCCTCGGCTTCTACGCGTAGTCTATCTTCTTCCTCTTCAGCTTGCAGTCTAGCTGCTTCTTGCTTCTCGCCTTCAAGATGTAGTCTTTCTTCCTCTTCCTCTGCAGCTTGCAAGCTAGCTGCTTCCTGTTCCTCGGCTTCTACGCGTAGTCTATTTTCTTCCTCTTCAGCTTGCAATCTAGCTACTTCTACTTGCTCAGCTTCTACGCTTAGTCTATCTTCTTCCTCTTCAGCTTGCAATCTAGCTACTTCTAATTGCTCAGCTTCGACATGTAGTCTTTCTTCCTCTTCCTCTGCAGCTTGCAAGCTAGCTGCTTCCTGTTGCTCAGCTTCTACGCGTAGTCTATCTTCTTCCTCTTCAGCTTGCAATCTAGCTGCTTCTTGCTTTTCAGCTTCGACATGTAGTCTTTCTTCCTCTTCCTCTGCAGCTTGCAAGCTAGCTGCTTCCTGTTCCTCGGCTTCTACGCGTAGTCTATCTTCTTCCTCTTCAGCTTGCAATCTAGCTACTTCTACTTGCTCAGCTTCTACACGAAGTCTTTCTTCCTCTTCAGCTTGCAATCTATCTGCTTCTTGCTTCTCGGCTTCAAGATGTAGTCTTTCTTCCTCTTCCTCTGCAGCTTGCAATCTAGCTGCTTCCTGTTGCTCACCTTCGACTTGTAGTCTTTCTTCAGCTTCAGCTTCAGCTTGCAATCTAGCTGCTTCTTGCTGTTCAGCGTCGACGTGTAGTCTTTCTTCCTCTTCAGCTTGCAATTTAGCTACTTCTTGTTGATCATTACCCGAATTGGAGTGTCCATCAATTTGATTTTCATTGAATGCACCGTCTCCGTCTGAAACAACTTCCAACCTAGCTTCACCATTCACCAAAACTTCGTCGCCTCCCGATACAACCGGCATTTCCACAATATCAGTATCTGGAAAAGGATCCGACAATGTCAAAGTTTCTTGTATACATTCCTCCGACACTGCAGCTGCCAGATCCAAGAGATCGCTGCTTTCTGGTTCAGCAGCGACCAAATTATCGCCCTCGGGTGCCGCCACTGGGAAGTTATCTCCCCCGAATGCATCCAACAACCCTTGCTCATTACTATCGATACCAGCGCCAATTGCGTCAATTCCATTGATCATTATTTCATCATGCTGCTGATCAAAAACAGGCAACGAATCATTGGAAGGTGGTGCACTGAGGAGATCATCCACCATCACCTCTGGAGAACAAGAAATATCTTCCTCTTGCTGCGCTTCATTGGCGGGGATGGGTTCGTCGTCATCATCATTTGTCATACTATTGAGGAAATCTGGTGGAGGAGATTCATCAAAGGAATTTACGGGCGGCGATGCAAATTTCGGCAAGACTTCTTCTTGATCTATTAAATCCATATTGAAGTGGGGTCAATGGGTGATCTGAATAGGAATGAGGATTTGGGGGCATCGGATCAGCGTGTGTGTATCGTGCATGCACAGTTTCTCAATAGTAAAGACTGCCAAATACCAAATGGAAGGAAGGGCGTGTGGCATTTTCTCAGGACCGCCGCGAATAAAAAATAAAACATATCGCGCTCTTCGCTAAAAGGCTGTTTAATAAGTTCTCCTTTCATACTCACAATTTGAACACATGATGACAGATGAGTGAGTCTTGCGACTTGCGATGAGATGTCCTCCTCCCGGCAGGCATCGCATAAAGAACAATCGCAAAGATTTTTTTAGATTTCAGGGACAGGTATAATTTTCCGACATATTATAGCAGCTGCAACCAGCATCACCTTGGCATCCTTTGCATCTTTTGCACCAAATACAACTCCAATTGATTAAAAATGAGGCTCCAATTGAAATTATTGCAACTGTCGCATCTCATAGTACTTCTAATTGCTGAATTGCAACACATCGCATCCGCAAATCAGAAACACAATCACATCAATTTTACTCCCCCATCGCCTCTCCTGCGAGCATCCCATGCCCAAACTGACAACCAAACCCGACGCACCAGCCAAGAAAAGCATCAACCGCTCCGCATAAAATTCCACACCCAACCGCTTCTCAACGCAATCGCCAGCGCTGATGCACTCACAAAAGCCAGAGGAAACGCAATTATCAATCAAGTCCTTCCCGAAATCCAATCTATATGGGGCCAATCCCTTTCCGTCATTCCATCCGCTGCATTAGTGTTTCCACCCAATGTCTGCTTCGACCTATATGATTTTCCATCGGAGTGGTCGGATCCCAAGCAGGGAGTCCGAGATGCCGATCTCGTCATCTTCGTTTCGGCGCTATCAGTCATTGGCACCACGGAAGTATGTTCGAGCAATTCTGCCTTATCCACCTTGGCGGTTTCTTCACCTTGTGCCATTGATCCGGAGACAGATAGGCCGGTCGTTGGTTTTGCAAACGTGTGTTTGAACACTCTGGCGACGGGGACGAATGGTCAGGTCGATGATGCGAGCATCAGCACTATGGTGGACGCCATGAGTCATGAACTGGTGCATGTTCTCGGGTTGAATAGTGAGCTGTACAAATATTTTCGAAATAGCGAAACGGGGAAACCATTGACGCCGAGGAGGAAAAGCTTCTTGGGGAAAGATATGGGGTTCGAAATTACGGAGAATGTGCCTTGTGTGGGAGGCCAGCCGAGGAGGGATTTGGAAGTGGCGTGTGATAATACTGTCAAGTATGGGGAGGAAGTGGTCAAGTTTGAGAATGATAATGTGAAACGAGGGTTTTATGAGATTGTGACGCCGACTGTGATGCAAGTTGCTCGCAATCACTTTAACTGCCAAGATTTGACTGGAGCAAGGTTAGAGAATCAGCCCACGAGTGATGATTGCACAGGGAGTCATTTTGATGAGAGGACGTGGTTTACAGAATTTATGAGTGCCGTTTATGATGAAGATGCGGCATATTTTAGTCCGCTCACTTTAGCGTTCTTGGAAGACACGGGATGGTACAAGAGTGATTTTCGCCGTGCGGAGAATAGTCCATTTGGCTTAGGTGCAGGATGTCAATTTGTGAATGACGATTGCATTGTGGACGGACAAGTGCCAGAGTATGGAAAAGGCTTCTTTTGCAATGACAAAGATAGTAGTGATTGGGCATGTGGTCCTAGTCATCGGTTCCGAGCGAAATGTGATTTAAAAAATTACTCTTATCCAAAGAGAACCTATTTCGAAGCCTCTCACCTAGGACCTTCTTTCAGTCATGCCGATTACTGCCCATTGGTTATTTCAGATGCACAGGATTGCGACGATATAACTGGTATCAAAAGCTTTTCTATCGAATCATTTGGAAATGATAGTAAATGTATGGATGTCACGCATCAAGGAACGAAAAGTGCAGTGTGCTTAAAAGCATCCTGTAACGACCTGACCAAATCGTATGATTTTGAAGTAGAGAACAGAATATATTCGTGTAGATCGGATTTCGAAGTCATTAATGTACAGCAGAATGGTGCAGCATATCAAATGAACTGTCCCCGACTCCCTCAAGTTTGTCCAAAGTAAGTAGACATTCACCAGTATGCAGCAGCTTTAATTTGTGTGCGTACCCTGTCTAACAAATTTTCTTGATCATCTGTCCTGCAGCATGTTTTGCCCATCTATGTGCAGTGGAAAAGGGGTTTGTGACTGGAGTTTAGAACGCCCTGCTTGCAAGTGTGACGACGAATCCGATGAGACAGAAGGATGTTATGATAGTGCGGTTGTTGGACAAGCAGTATGCTCAACATCTTCAGGATATGAAAGGAGGTTCACTGTAGTTGCATTCGTTGTCCCTATAATGGCCCTTGCTGTTCAGCTTTTCTAAGGAAACATGTATTATAAAATCGTGAATAATATTTAAGCAACTCGTTTCATTGTGAAAAGGAGAATGTTTGAAACAATAAATAGCATTAAATAAGAGATTAATCACGCGAGACAAAGCCCATTGCGACGCGAGCAGCCTTCAATGTCTTGCTTGCAATCTCATTTGCAGAATCAGCACCTTGCCTCAAGACTCCCATCAAATATTCCTCATCCTTCCTAATCTCGTGATATCTATTTTGAATAGGTTCTAAATGCGCAACAATTGCTTCAGCCAGAACAGGCTTGAATTCTCCCCAAGTCATATCTTTCACTTCCTCGGCAATATCTTCCTTTGTTCTTCCTGGTTGAACAGCTTGGTAAATACTCAACAAGTTGGTAACCTCTGGCCTCTCTGAGTTATCCCACTCCAATCCTACGATCGCATCTGTCTTGCACTTCTTAATCTTATCACGGATTACCTTGGGAGGGTCCAATATATTAATCCTCGAATTATCATTGGCGTCAGACTTGGACATTTTACTAGTTCCATCAGACAAACTCATGATCCTAGCACCGCCCTCTTTCACAATCATAGCCTCCGGCTCTGTGAAAGTAGGAAAGGAAGGAATACCAGCTTTTTTACATCTCTTTTTAAACGCTCCACCCTTGTTATACAAATCCGTCCAACGCCTAACAATATCCCTCGCCAGCTCCAAATGCTGACGCTGGTCCTCTCCCACAGGCACACGATCAGCTTGATACAGAAGAATATCGGATGCCATGAGAATGGGATAGGTCAAAAGTCCAACACCCACAGAATCTGTTCCTGACTTTCGCGCCTTATCTTTGAACTGGATCATGCGCTCTACCCAATTCATGGGCGTGGCACAGTTGAGGAGCCAAGCAAGTTCCGAGTGAGCGGGAACGTGGGATTGGATAAATACCTTTGATTTCTCAGGGTCGATTCCTGCATTACAGAGATGCATGATGTAAGTTAGATCAGTAGTTAACAGAAAAATCATAATGTTTGCAATGGAGATTTCAACTCACCAGCAGCGAGATAGAGAGCTGCACTGCTCAGAGTACTTTCCTCCAGCTCTTTGGGGTCATGGGGCATAGTGATTGCATGAAGGTCAACAACGAAAAAGTAATTCTCCGTAACGATTTTCACACCATCTTCAATCTTCGGTTCACACTCTTTATCTTGAAACTCGACCCATTGCCGAATGGCACCAAGATAGTTCCCGAGATGAAGAGATCCAGTAGGCTGAACTCCAGAGAGGATTCTGCGTGTCTTGGTTTTCATGGGAATGTCGGTGGCAGGTTCTGCTTCTGTATCAGTAGACATGAAACGAACGACGCTGGGAGTTGACGATTTGGTGAAAATGGTGGATGTGATGGGGAAAGACATGCGAGAGAATGAAAAGGCGGATGCTCGGGCCAAGAGAGTAACAGCAGCCATTGTATATGCAGAAATCTTCATGGAACTGAGTTAGGTTTTGATATCTGCTATTCCTTCGCAGTTTTAGGTCACTACAAACTGTGCTAAGTTCAGGGTCAGTGTGGTATACTGTTGTAAACTGTAGGCAACACAATGTTTGTTTGATGCATGTCAGTCAGTACAAGAGTAGCCTCATGCCTCATGCCTCATGCTCATGTGATCATCTTTTCGCCATTTTTCCAAAACCACCCACTCTCTTCTACAAAAAACGTCAGTCGCGCCCCCTGCCCCCTCTTTGAAAGAAAAAAGAAAGGACACGGTTAACTTTTCGGGTAATTCAAAAAGGCTTCCAAAAAAGTTGCATGATGGTAATCCTTTATGATGATACATTGCAATGGGCAATGTAGATGGTTCAAGAATTGTTTTAATGCCTATATGAATATATGATTCCTTCTATTATTACCTATCATGAACTATTCATACTGTTGAAACAACTTGGAAAAATTACAGCTCATCAGAACCAATGCCACTCTTCAAAATCCTCTTTCTCTCATGGACCCACTTTTTCAAATCAGCCTTCATGCTTCCCTTCGCTAAGATACTGCTTAGTCTTTCAATTTCTTTCTCCTTCTCATCCACAGTCTTTTTCTCCCATTTTGCAATGTATCCTTTACCTTTCTCAGAACAGTTCTCCACTTTTGCAAAGGTGCATTTGGGAGCTAATTCGCCAGATACGAACGTGCTGAGGTCGTCGAATGATCTACCGCCATCGTAATCGTGTTCATCCCCATTGATCCAGTATTTTAAGGTGGGATATCCTCCAATATCATTTTCGGTGCATAGCTTTGTTCGTCACAAATAAATGTTAATAATTGGGGAGTATGTTCATTCATATTTACGTATAAATATAGGTAGGTAGGTAGTATTCAAGTATTCGTACGGAGGACATAAAAATAGCACCAGCTTTGTTTGTCGCATAGCATTATTTGCAGTGAAAGGGACTTACCTCAGTTTCATCGCCGCAATTGACATCCGCAACAAATACATCAGATGGAGCTTCCTCCGCAAGTTTATCCCAATCAGGTTTCATTCGAATGCAGTGTCCGCACCACGACTGGTAGAATTTGACAATTCCATTCCTGCCTAGACGCACGGATGGAAAGAATTAAGGATTATTAGATACGTCAATTGCATGTTGTATCAAATATTCCAGTACAAACGCTAGGGGGGTCCTGATGGAAGAAAATGCAGCACGATGGTAGGAGAACTGTGTCATTTTTTTGGTCACCCGTCCTCCTGTGCTGTAGTCAATTAGTACTAGTGTACGCACCTGATCCTGTGAGCTGAGCGAAGGTCTCTGCTGTCAATTCTTGCGTGGCTCTCACAGGGAATGCAGCGAGAAGGAGGGTAGCTGCAGTGAAGATTTTCATGTTGGTCTTATGTTCGGCGTGTGAGAAATGAGATTGTTGTTCACTGAAGAGTGAGATCAAGCGGCAAGCGGTGAGTTTGCCGATTGCTGATTGCTGTGTGCTGTATTTTTATTTTTAGGATCTAAATTTTTGTGACGTGTTTTCCATTTCTTTCGTTCTCGTTATGTTTCTATTACTCGTCGCTATCGTCGTCGCTCGTCGCTCGTAGGTAGTGCTCTCCTTTTAGTAAAGATACGATTTTTTGTTGTACTCGTATGACAAAAAGTTGTTATAAATGTACGCGCTACCTCTGTCATTGAATGTTGAAATTCCTATTCGTAAAAATATCCCCTTGGGTGGACCACAGTCTAGTACAGTCGACGAGTGAAGAGCCAACGAGATATCGCTGCTGGATGTAGCCTTGTTTTGAGGAGGACGACAAGTGAAATGCATAGGTTTTAAGTCTTAAAGATACTTTTAACTTTCAATTCTTGTTACCCCACCAATGCCCACACTTTACTCTCTGCTCTACTACTACTAACAATTAGCTCTCTC
>Ga0306864_1000332_pt1 | contig 22763 bp, 18 predicted proteins | sample AntRauTorckE5430_FD_190448 | JGI IMG/M metagenome (GOLD analysis project Ga0306864, IMG submission 190448) | Saline lake microbial communities from Rauer Islands, Antarctica - Metagenome Torckler E5 #430 (v2) (version 2) | ecosystem: Environmental > Aquatic > Non-marine Saline and Alkaline >...
AAAAGTGATGTTCACAGAAACACAAAAAAATTTCAAAGATGGAACTTCACGATATCTAAATACGAAACGTAGACACGTCATGACCGCAACTGGTGAGTTCTCTTGGGTAAAGGGGAAAGAAATGATTGAAGGGAACGAAAAGTGTGGAACATACATAACAAAAACAGGAAACGACAACTCGTTTCTCTTACGTCATAATTATCTCATACTCTCTTCTTTTTTCTGTAATAGGGCCACCGGCTAATGCACCTCTTGGACCGGGGCACAACATGTACAATACTTCAGTTAGAACGGCGCCAAATGTAAGGCCACCAAATGCCACACCAGCATCCAGCCGGTTCTCCCTCAACAATCCCATGCAGTCAGGAACTGACTTTATATCCAGTGGTCCAGGGCCTGGAGGACCACTGCCCGTGTCAAGACCGAAGGGCCTGCCTCCAGCCGGCCACTATGGAATGATGGGAATGAATACATCTCCATCGCACTTGATGGACCAGAATCCTCCTGGTTCAATGATGAGAGGGCCGCCAGGTCAAAATATGGGGATGAATCCAGGTCAGGGAAATCCAGGATCAATGCGAAGAGGACCCCCGCCGAGAGGGCCTCCTCCAAGCGGTCTACCGCCGAATGGACCTCCTCCGAGAGGTCCACCGCTGAACAGGCCTCCGCACCACCTTCCACCAAGAGGAAGTGTAGCAATAAATCAAATGAATGACTCCCATGGCGGTCTCACGCCACAGCAACTTTCAGATGGACGACGTTATAGGGAGGAAAATAAGATTGCGCCGGCGATTCCTGGAGGGCAATCGGTATCTTCTAGACCTCAAGGGCATCAACAACATAATATAGTGGAGAATAATGCTCCAGGTACAAAAGAATTGATCAAAAAATCATCTGACATTCCAACAAATGTAACGCAGTTGGGGCCTCGTCCGACTGATGTTGTATCATATGCTCCACCGTTTCCACCTCCTCCCACGAAACAGTTCGGGAAACTTGTTGTGATAATTGCTCGTGGAATAAACCTGAAAGCTGGCAAGGGGGTGTTTGGGATGGCCAATCCTTTTGTGAAAATAAAATTGGGGGAAAAGGTATTGACGACTGAAATTCATACTGAAGGAGGCAAAAGTCCTGTATGGAACAAAGAGTTTGAATTTGAGATTGCAGCGGAAAAGGAGATGGAGGTCGAAATTTTTGATAAAGGACCTATCGGGAAGGACAAGTCCATGGGCAAGGCAACCGTCAGTATAATCGACTGGATGGCGCTTCAAAAATTTGATGGCATCGTTGAAGTATTCGATCAAAGTGGAGGAATTGCTGGGGGGTTGTTAGTAAATGCAAAGTTTTACAAGGGAGACGAAGCGCCTGTCAAGACGAACACTAGTGCTATTAGTGGAAATGGTACCAGCGGAGGGAAAGCACAAGAATTCTCAGATGAAGAGATATTAAATTCTTTTCGTTCCTTCGATCTGGATAAAAACAACTATGTTGGAGCTGCAGAGTTGCGGCATATACTCGTCAATATTGGAGAGCGAGTGACGGACGAAGAGGTAAGCCATACGCTTGTTGCCTTCCAATCTTCAACCAAGACGCTTTGTACTTATTTTTCAACTTTACGTCAAACGAGTAGGTGGATGAGATGATACGAATGGTAGATAAGGATGGCGACGGTCAAGTAAGCTTTGATGAGTTCTACAGAATGGTAACAGGGGGTAAGAACGCTCCACATGGACTAGGACGAGATGGAAGAAATAGCTTGCTACCCAATAATGGAGGTGGCGATAGAAGGTCATCGATGGTAGCTACCCAAGCTAGGAATTCTAGACGTAAGCTGCTGGATGAGTTTGCCAAGGATGAAAGCCTCAAACCAGAATCTATTAAGCAAGCGCATAAACGCTTTGTGTCTATTGATAAGAACAACACTGGTCTGATTGATTACATTGAGTTCTGTGATATATTGCAGGTGGATCCTAGTTCACAGTGCGAAATCATCTTTTCAACCTACGATTATCGCAAAACAGGCATGATTGATGCAAAGGAGGTCTTGATAGCTCTCGCAAATTTCACTGGCGCAGGAAAGGATGACAAGTAAGTGTTCTCAAATGATGTATTGTGTTTGCCGTCCTTTGCTCATCTGAAGCGTTCTCATATTGTGATCTCTCTTCAGAATTAAATTCGCATTCTTACTATTTGATGACGACAACAATGGGGTGATATCAAAGTCAGAACTTGTCAGCATCCTCAAAGCGAATCATATGGCCAAGAGTGATGCGGAGGTAAGCAAAAAAGCAGAGACGATTATGTCACAGGCAGATAAGAATGGAGATGGTGTGATGAGTTTTGATGAGTTTGTTACCGTATCCAAGAAATTTCCAAATATATTATTCCCATCCTATAACAAGCGCTAGCAACGACTATTGTTACAGCTCCTTTTGTAGCATTCAGTAGTGCACAATATATTATTGTGTTTCGCTGTACTGAAGTCGAGCAATAGACACTTGAGGTACATTTGGTCCAAGGTTCTCGCCTCGAGCGCAAGCAATAATATGAGCTTTTGGATGGAAAGTGATCTCGTCTGACCCAAAGGGTCCAACATTAAGACTCCTGCTGCGATTTCGATCACTACTGTCATTCTTTTTCTCTAGAGAAACAGATCCGATATCTCTTCCTGTAACATCGGCGAGATGGACGCCCTTTTCTTCACTGCAGCATGCGACCACCTTGGAATCATGTGAGAAAGCCACGCTCCGAATAAACTTTGTCTTTCTCGCAATTGTCGCTGTGCACACCATCGATTTCACGTCCCACAGTCCTACTAGTGCATCATTTCCTCCAGTAGCAAGATGCTTTCCATCAGGTGAAAACTTGAGAGCATATATCGGTCCTGTATGACCGACAAATGTCTGACCGTCTGCATCTATATCACCACTTTGCCAAGGATAGATATGAATGATTCCCATCCCATCATTGATCCTTCTTGCTGCTGATACTAAATGCGTCCCCGAAGGCGAAAAGTGTGTATCTGCCAGAATGTTATCAAACTGAAACGACTTGACTTCCGCAGTTCCCCCTTTTCCTTTCGAAGCTTGAGTCGCATTGTTGTTCAGTTTTCTCACATCATAAACTCTGACAGCATTATCTTTCTCAGTAACAACCAGATGATTGGCTGTCCCACTTTTCTGCCACTCGACGCTCGCTGCACATTTCCCCCGAGACGATTTAAGTTGTATCTTGGATAGACATCGTTGAGTAGATCTATCCCTGATATCCCATAGTTGCACTGATTTATCTTCTACAGTTGTACACAGAAGACTCGGATCAGTGGGGTGGAATCTGACACGGTCTACTGGTGCATTGTGCTGAAGGATTGAAATTTCTCGGAGGGAATTTGGATTATGTGAGCTGTTGGATGTTATCGCTTCAGTGGGCCATAGCTTTACACCGTTTTGAAAAGAAGATGCCAGCACATTTCCCTTACTGTTCCAGCTGACGCTTAACGACTTTGGCGATTAGATGTATGTGGTTAATTAGATACAATTGTGAGCCATTTTTTGATACATAATGATGTATTTCACATGAGCAATCACCATAATAATGATGAGAGATGCTTTGCTTTCTTACCGTATTCTGTCGATTGCAGTTGCCGCACTCCGCTATTGATGCTTCATTCAATTCGAGGCGCTTGGCTGTATTCATTTGAAAGATCTTCTGTGGACGCTATTAGAGATTGACAATTAGAGATTCTATGTTTAGGTTGGACCTGGTTGGACGTGCCTTTAGACATGCATCTGCCAATTCAACCTTCAACCTCCTTCCAAGCCACATTCGCATGATGCATTATCTTGCATTATGTATGCATTTCAATAACGGGCTTCTAACGCCATTATAACTTCTTGCACAAAATTGAAAATGCCTAGAGATGCCTTTGTTCAGAAGAGTTTAGAGGGCAAGCAAGTTTAAAGTAGTCACGACCTGTCACAACAGTAGTAGTATCATCTACGATACCATTTATTTGAGATCTTATTTTTCTGGCAGAATCAGAATCGTTTCATCATTCGTTCCTTGACTTGTCTCGTTCCAGTGACTTTTTCTTTCAAGTTTACAATTACTGTGCCTTATTTTCGTTGTAGGCAGGGTGAAAATGATCACATGTCACTTCCATTGAGGATTCGTCTAACCTATATACGCGTTCTAAACAAGCAAAATCAACAAAGTACATTTCTTTTCTTCTTTAATTTACGTCAAAAGGATGTTGTTCATGGCACGGATCGTTACAAATAACCAATTGAAACAGTAACAAAGTACCACAAACACTGAAACTTCATTAACACTTGGCCACAACAAATCATTAATTGCCCACTGTGCCGTCCCAACATCCTCAACTTCACCGTGCTTAACGGAAACGCTTGAGACGCATGGTGTTGCGACGCAACCAGGCAGCACGGTACGATCCTCCCTTGGTTCCGTTCGCACGGTGACCCTTCTTGCGGTGTCCTCTTGATTTGCGACCAGCAGAAGTGAGTCCGCGGCATTCACGATGCTTGTGGACGGGGTTGCAGATCCAGTTGATGCGGGGATCATTACGGATCTTGGTGTGTGCGGGATCAATTAGGATGATCTCGTAGTACTTCATGGTTGCATCCTGGTTGACCCAGTAGGAGTTGAGTACGCGGAGGTTGGAGAACTTGCGTCCTACCTTTTCCTCAGCAACGGACTGAAGATTTCTCTCAAACTTGAGGTGGTTGATACCCTGATGCTTGGGCTTACCGAATACCATACCACGATGGTTCTGACGCTTACGTCCTCCACGACGGACTCCAATACGGACAATAACGTATCCCTGCTTAGCCTTGTAACCAAGACGGTGTGCCTTCTCGGTACGGATGGGTCTGTTGCAACGGACCATCTTGGGGCGCTGACGGTATTCCCATGCGCGGACACGAAGAAGGAAACGGAGTGCGTCACTCTGCTTGTGACGCCAAAGCTCTTCCATATACTTGTAGGCTCCCATATTTGCAAAATCTGAGGGGAAAAAGTGGAATTGTGAGATACAGGTGCGAAAATTGGTGAATGGGATATGGGCACACATGAAACATGTACTGATTTGATTGGTAACGAGGACTAAATCTGGTGAAAGGAAGATTTCTCTATCAACTCTCGACCAGTCCTAGCCGCCCGTCGCAATCAGCGCAGTGCACTACATGTTGCAATCGCAAGTAGCATCGGGTCAACATAACGATTGCCATTGCATTACAAGGCATATTACTCACCGACGGTAAAAAGGTCTAATTGTGAGATTGAAAGCTCTCGAACGATGGGAAAATAAGTATACAAAAAGGCGGGAACGTAATTTCTACGTGAACCCTGGTATCTTTCTACGCAGTCCAATTTTTACCAGTTACTTGTGGTTTACTCACTGAAAAATATATCTGAAAAGGCACCGACCAACCCACTTTTGTTTCAGCAAGGTACGACCACGGTGTTGCACCCCCCTGGATATTGGAGAATGGAGATTGGATAATTTATAATGATAGAGTACAGATATGAATTAATGAACTGGTTGAATTTGTTGTGAGGATTTGACCTGGTAGAGTGGCGGAGTATTTGGGATTACGAAAGCCATGGTTCCTGACTGAAATGCACAGGCCACATAGACAAGGCCTGTCGCTAAGATTTTCAGTAGTGCTCAGATACTCTTGGATGGATGTAGGTGTCGTGGCAGAGATCAGCATGAATTCATGAAATATTGTGAACGATATTCTGAATGAAAGCATATTCCCTTGCTTCGCATGAAGGATGGATTGCGATGGTAGAGCAATCTTCCTTGCAGATCTAGTTGCAACAAAAATGCAAATCTCTGGTGATAGCACTCTACATACCAACCACTCTATCGGGGATGAGGCCTGAAGAGATGCAAGTCATGCCTACATATTTTTAGCAATCCAAATGATTGTTGGCCATGTCGAGAATATCGAATAGTCAGCAACACGGCACACACATTATGCGATGGAATAGCTCCTCCCAAATCCTCTCGACAAATATGCATGGCAACAATGAAAGATTGACAAATGTGAAAAGAATTTATATTTCGCTATATTATGATTCTAACAATTTCCCGTGTCCCACCCTAAACAGTCAATATAATAGTATTCAAAAATGGTTCAAGTATCAAATCAGCTCTTGTGGGAGGTTGTCAAGAACAACAACTGTTTCATGAAGAAGGTAAACGGACGCAGCAGGCGTTCTGGAACCATGCGTTTCTCCGTTGAGAAGAACAACCTTCGTTCCATCTCTTCCTACAAGCACTCTGGAATTGCTTCCACCCAAGCTGTAGGAATTGCATCCAAGAATGATTCTGCTGTTCTTTACACCAAGACCGCATCCAAGTGTGCTACCACCACCGCTATTGCTGAGATTCCCCTTAACAAGCCTTTTGCCAAGGTTGTACAGACTGTTGAGAAGACTCTTTCTGATAACTACTACAGACGCGATTTGAAGAATGATGCTCTTGCCAAGTTCTCTGTTGTTTACCAGGCAAACAGACGTGCTAAGGGAGTTAAGAAGGTTGTACCTGTAAAGAAGGGACGTGCATAAGCGTTACGCAAAAGAAAGAAAATAAACAAAATCTTGTAGTTGACATTGTCTGGTTGTTCTTCCTTAACTATAGTTAGAGTAGGGAGTAATGAGTAGCGTGATTAGCCTTGCACTTCTGGAAGTACATAGGCTGATGATGTATATCTATAAATCTGCGACAGGAGGACCAAAACATAAAAGAAATCGTTCTTTCCCATTTTCTGTTTCAAACGAACGCAATAATCCCAAATGGCAAATTTCGCATTGTGAGTAGATCTACTATGATGAATGATGATGATGAAATCGAATGAGCTCGCTCTTTCTTGTGTTTGTTCAGTTTCCTGTATGTTTGCGCGCCAGTTATTATTTGAACCAATACCACCGTTGGAACAAGGTTGGAAGCTCTATTCTGACTGCTTGTAGTCGTTCATCTTCGTTCATCCATTATGATTCTTCTATTGATATTTTCCCTCACATTTCATGTCTCAAGCCCGCCGGAGCAACACATCAAATCCCAACAGCTTCCACAAACGATAAAGATGTCCACGGTTCCGACTAGACCCCTCAAGGTGCTCACTCTGGCACTCTCGTTATCAACTCTATCAATAATATCTTCTATTCATGCATTAGACCCAGATGATACCAAAATAGGAACAGCCCTTGACCCACACCCTGACCCAAACGAAGAAGATTATCCAGGGATGATCTACATGGGAGCAACCAATGACACCCATAGAATCACACACGATCAGCCTAATGGCATCAAATACATTTTCGGCACAAGCTTCGATGAATCCCACAAAGAAATCGAAGAGAAGGATCTTCTACTGCACAATGATCATCAAGAAGACATGCCCAAATCCCGTGAGCAAATTATCCAAGAGAGACACGGAAAGGTGAACCCCGATGGTCCCAAACCGTTTGGACATGTGGACGCGCATGAATTAGACGGAGGCGTATATCCGCCCAAGGTCGTACACGTCGATCCATTCTTTTTGGATGAGGCTCTGGTGACAAACAAGGAATTCGGTGTGTTCGTTCGTTCCATTTATTATAAAACCGAAGCGGAGAATTTCGGTTGGAGCTTTGTCCTCTCTAGTTTCCTCCCGAATGCTGATGAATTGCATAAACATGAAAAAGACCCTGAAGCAGAGTATTGGGTGGCAGTAGATGGTGCGTATTGGCGCGAACCCGAGGGTCCAGGGAGTAGCTACAAGTTTAGAGAAAATCATCCTGTCGTCCATGTGTCGCACAGGGATGCTGCGGAATATTGTAAGTGGAAGGGAAAGAGGGTACCTGGTGAATGGGAATGGGAATCTGCTGCAAGGGCTGGGCACTATGGACCGAAAAATAGGACTTTATATAGTTGGGGCGAGGAGGATGATGTTGAAGTTGCAAAAGATTTCGCGAACTTGTGGGGCAAGGGAGAGTTTCCGTGGGAAAATCTTGGAGAAGACGGATGGAGAGGTACTTCGCCAGTCAAAACCTATCCTGCAAATGCATATGGCTTCTATGATATGACAGGGAATGTATGGGAATGGATGAGGGGTGGGAAGCATAAGTCCAGGATTGTGAGGGGAGGGAGTTATGTCGATAGTCTTGATGGGAGTTTCAATCACGCTGCAACTCTTGGAGCAAGATCTACCTTACACGGCACCACTTCAACTGGAAATGTTGGGTTCAGATGCGCAAAAGCGTCAAAGAGAAGAACCGAGTATCATTACAAATCACATGACGAGTCAGTCTCGGGCCAATTGGCAATTGAAGACGAGTTCGGAAAGCAGCATATGATCCCCCACAAAGATTGGGAAGAAGATCTTGTTGTGCCGATGGACGAAGATGATGATGATGTCGATGAGTTTGAAGAAGTGCAGATGCCAAAGATTAAGAAGAAGAAGGTTATCATGCCCAGAACAAGAAGGTCTAATGAGTTGTAGGCTACAATATCCAAATGCATAAAAAATTTAAATTACTTCTTGTTGCTCAAAATCATAGCTGTTCAGGCGCACAAAAATGATTTAAAGAGCTCTCAAAGCATTGAGTTTGAGAGATTCCCGGTATCCAAAGTAAACAAATGCATTGATGTATCAGGGTTATTCTGAAGTTCCCTTCATCCATGTTCACATTATCCTACGTTGTACTTCCAGACTGAGCTGTCATCGCAGACAGCAACCATTATTTTCGCATCTGGACTGAATGTTACCATCCTAACAACACTATTGCAGATAGGATTGCCTAGAAAAAGAGGCTTCTTTGCTCCTCCTATTTCCCAAACCCTCAAGTCACCAATGCAGTTTCCAACTGCAAGCAATTTACAATCCTTGTCAAGACCAAATCGTATGTACCACTGTCCGCACTCTGGCACAGGATAATCCGTCAAGTGAATAAATTTATCGTTGATGTTGCTCAAGGATGCAGAGGAAGCATGTATTTCTTGAGGAAGTATCGGTTTCAATAAACTTATGACATTGGTTGTTGATTTTGACATTATCAAATCTCCCACAAAGGCAACACTGTCCACGTAGTCTGTGTGTAACTTTGATGTGGCCCAAAATGGAAGTTGATGGTATACAGTCTGAAAGTAAGTATCGTCCCTTTCACTCCCCTTTGGCGGTTCAAAACTGTCTTTGATCGCATTCTTGATTTTCTCAGTTTGAACAGACCATAATTTGATACTGCCATCCATTCCAGATGATACAAAGTATTCTCCGAGAGGATGCCAATCTATGCTGAGAACTGCTTCACGATGTCCTTGGTGTCCTGCAAAGATTGCTATTTGAGAAGGATATTTAAGGTTCCATAGACGTATTGTTTCATCATTGGATGCAGAAATAATAATACATTCATTCGTGGGGCATCGTTTCAAATCATAAAGCTCATCCGTGTGACCAATCAGTGACACAATCAATGATTGCTGAACGGTATCAATGATCTTAATCACTCCTCGTTTACCTCCTACGCAGCAAAGTTGTGGTCCGCAGTGATCATCATCATCATCTTGTTGAAAGTTCAAATTCGTATGATGATTTGATGCAGTAGAATGAATCTTTTTATGAAGAGCGGATGGAATCTGTTCGAATTGATCGCCTCTGTGTCTGCATCTTCCAGCAAAAAGGCAAGAATAGAATATTTCATCCTCGTCCGCATCTCTGTATACCTGCCGTACAAGGAAGTCGGCATTTTCGTTGTTGCATGTGCCATGTGAAGAATTATTCGTATTCGTCACGTTGCTTTCATCGCTCGAGGATTTAATTTGATAAAGAGTCAAGTGGTTACCTCCGCAAGTAGCCATATAATAACAATGAAAGGAATTAATATTGGTGTCGTCCATTGCCTTTTCATTCTGAGAAGTTTCTGTCGTTGTCATCTTCTCATCGTCACTGCTACTGTCGATTATAATTACATCTCTCTTGTCTTGATTCCCCGATGGTTGGCCCATTCCTTTCGTGGTTGGGAAACTGGCAGGTACAGCAGTGTTGTAGCCAACATGGATATCATCGGAAAAAGATGCACAGTAAATTTGCTGAAAATGCGATTCTTTTGACCCCCCAGATAAAGTGAGGCATCTCATCTCTTTTCTTGGTCTTCTGTTCTCGCTTTGAAGATTATTATCAGTAATTAGTAGTTATTCATGTTTCATGTTTCATGTATCGTATGATGTACGATGTACTTATAGGTTCGTATGATGTATGATGATGTACCTGTTTCCCAAAAAGCGACTTTCCCGTCGAGCTAACTTATCAATAAAATAGCGTACAGAAAGTCTCACATATCTAGACAGCAGTCAAACGGTAAACATATCCAATGAAATTCTTTGAAATAGCCGTTGTAGTTTGTAGTTGTCTGTCATAAAAACAGTGAGTTTATTGGCGATGATGGAAGAAACACCACAACACCTGTAAAAACTACGAATCATCATTTTTTCCCCTCTCTTGACTCTTAATCACTGCAATTAGTACATCATCTTGGATAAAGGTTGCATCATCGCCCTATCAGTAAACGAGATGAAGAAGCCTACAATATTTTCATTTAGAAGAAAGCGTAAAGATGATCAGTCCTTACTCGCCAATAGCGATGTACATCAACCAACAGACTTGTTTAAAAGGATAGATGCTGAAGAAACAAGGAATGATGAGAATGATGGAAGCTCATGGTTGCCCTATCAAATTGCAACACAGAATGAAGAATCAAACGACATGGAATCGATTCGTGATAACTCTGATGTATCTCCAGCGCATTACCTTCTTGATGAAGTTTCACGTGCTGAAGGTAGTAGTTGGAAAGGGGATAATTTTGCCATGGAGTCCAAGCCACCTGCGAGGTCGAAAGCTAAGGCCGCGAAGTCCAATGTGCTATCCATGAATGTTACCCATGATTCATCGGGAGATGATGTGTTTGATGATCTTGAAAGCATTAAAGATAGAGTGGTTTCCCAAGTAGATAGTCTTGAAGATATCATGAATGACAAGAATATATTATTAGAGCCAATAGATAAGAAGAATACCTTTGCCTCCTTCAAGATTGACACAGATTCTTCGGAAGTTAGTCAACAGCGGACGCAGCATAGTGCAGAATCTAATATCCTCGACTTATCTACGGAATCTTTGTCAACGGAGGGGTCCGGAGACTTACCGATGGATCCTCGTTTGTTGAAAAAAAGAGGAATCCTGATTGTAGACCCACAAAATAATGGAGAGATCTATCGTATGGATGAGAATCACAAGAATTTGACAGATAAAGAGCTGATAATAATCGGTCTGCAGAGAGCGAGTGAACAGAACGAAGAAGATGACGACCAGACTCTTATGAGCAGTCTTACAGAGGTGACTTACCAACGGAGCAAAGAAGAAAGAGTGAACTATATTATGCAACACCTCAAGGATGCTGCTTCCCAAATTCCTGAAAGTAGGGCATGGTGTGGAATGTTTCAATGTCCTCCAGATTTTGCAGAAGATGAGGGTATTGGAGGATTTCAAAAGGATGCAAATTTAGTTACGAGAGACACGAAACCAAGCATGACCCAGAATGCCAATATGCTATTTAATTCGCTTTATGCTGTATCGTCCAAAGGTGGGCGCGGAAAGAAAGTTGAACTTGGAAACTTTTCTGAATCCATTGTTGTGTGCATCACTCGTATCTATCTTTCGTTGCAAGATGGCGAAAATGATGGTCTAAGATGTACATTCAATGAACCCAAGCTATGCCATGATCTTGGAGTTCGCTTGAAAGAAGCCAGTGACGGTCGAGCAATTGTTGTAGATATACTTCCAGAGTCGACCGCTGAAAGGTCGGGAGTGAAAATTGGAGATGTTCTTAGTGTAAGTGTTGATCCAATTGTCCATAAGCATGTATTCGAGCAAAAAAAGATCTCACATGCATCTATCTGTACTCCAAAAAAGTTCGCTGTTCCTTTAAACAATACATTTCAGGGGTACGAGAAAGCATGCGACTTTATCTCAAGATTAGAACTTATAGGGATGAGAACTTCATATAGAGAAATCTTCGATATGTTCCTTTCGAAAACCTCTGCAGGGTGGCCAGTGGCAACTGTGTTCAGGAGGGGGTCGGTAGGAGTACAAAATTTCGAAGATATGCCTTTCGGTCTACTTTCTGTGGACATGCATATCGATCTTTCTCGAGCATCATCGTTCTTTCACGAAATTGTGACCAAGAGTAGAGAGTATGATTATCATCGGGAATCCAATGCAATATATGAGACTGTTCGTGGAAATATTGAAACGTTTATTCCAAAGCCAGGATGTCGAACTTTACACAGAATGAAGATTTTGAAGTCTAGAAGAATCGACGTGATTGGCGAGAAAGCGCAGTCATTTGGTTTGGAGACAAAACGCGACACTCGTTCTATCTTGCTTCCGAAAACATTCGAGGAGAACTTTCACCAATCCATGTTCTTCGCTGAATCTCGACGAAGCTCACTCTTGACATGGTACACTGAAAATAGCGACGCCATTATATATCTGAAAATTTCTGGCACTTTTGGTGGTTCTGGTGTTACTGTCACGCGAATCAAGGAAGGATCGTGGAGCGCTCCTTGTGCAGTTGGGGCCAATATCAATGGATGCAGTTTCAGGCTTCATGCCGACCCAATCGAGTGCATGATCTTTGTTCGTGATTTGCATGACCTGGATGAGTTCAAAAAAGGAAAAGAGACTATTCTAGGAGGGAATGAGCAGAAGGAAAGCGTTGTTATCATGACCAAAATTGCTGACGCATTTTGCATAGAGGCAGATATGCGATGCACTTTGTTTCCCCGACACAATTTAAATGAGTTGCTTTACTCTAGCAGCAACAATGTAGATCCAACCTCTGAGATGATTCTGCAAGGCAAATTTCAAAGTCCTTCTGAGGCTATTGTGTTTGGAGGTGCATTGAGACGACTTGAACTACCCTCTACAATGTACCCTCATCCAACTCCGCCAAAGAACCTGGTCAAATTCAATGCAAACGATTGGACTGTTGAAAGTTCATGTAAAGTGTCTGGCCTTTTGGACCCTCCTTTTGATGAAAATACTATTACTACTCTGAGGCAATTGCTAGACACGTTTGACAATGGAGAGAGTGTATATGACGAGGATTTGAATGAATTTGAAGTATTTGCACAGAAATTCAAGCAGATGCTATATGATGGTGTAACTATCGATAGGGCCTGGCCGTTGGAAGAAGGCAAGGATGATCATGATGGATCTTTTATGACAAAAGTCACTCTAAAACTACATAGTAGATGTACCCAATCGGGAAGAGAGGATTTCTTACTATTCGTGGCGAAGTCGAGAGTTGCGGCTATTGGGAGCAAATGTGATTTTTCTTGTCCTTCAGAATTACCGAAAAACAAGTGTCTTTCAGAATCACTTGATCTATGTAACATCGTGAAGGTAACACAGAACGAACCTAAATTTGCGCAGAGTAATACATCTTTACAAAAAGGTAGAAAGAGGAGGAAAAGATTTGTTTCACTCAAAACTAAAGATGGTAAGCGGGTTCCATTTTTAGCGAGGACAGGTAAAGATGCATCTCTTCTTGCTTGCGGGTTGAAGCTTCTCGTAGAAAGGATCCAGAAACATAGACATCGTGATAAATTCGATAGCAATAGAGTATGTAACGAGAACTAAAAGATTAAATACGCCAAAAGCATTTTAAATTGCACGCATAGTTAACCGACAAGGAAAGGACTGTATGCATCATCCGTTCAAGTAATACAGTAATCATGGTGAGCGTGTAACAATTCGTTGATCAAGATGACTTTACTTCATTTTCAGAAAGCCGCCAATTATATAAGCTTAGATGGGTTATGACTTGCGAAACTTGGGTCTCAATTGTCTGCAAGTCGTGGCTGAATGCATTCGTAGGTAGACTGAGACGCGAGACAGGTCACAGGGCGTGCAATTGAGTACATTCCTGCTGACTTTGAGGTTCTGAGAGGCGAAAGCAATACACAACGCTCGGGAATGTGTCCCAAAAGGTTGGTCATGACATTTAGACTCGTTCTGTTTGTTCCTATCAATGTCAAGATTTCCTACAAATACATTCAAATAGTCACTAATTTATAATCATGAACAAGCAACCAAAAGCAGACTTGCCGTCACCCCCAACAGAATTCTAAATGAAAGCAATTCCTTGGTTGCGGAGCTGCCTGTTCCATTTAGACAAACACCACCGATTGTGTCAAGATATCCAATGTCTCTGCAGTCGATGCTAGTCGTTTTACTACTTGCTATAGTAAACGCATTGAAAATAGATTTGGATCCGTCGATAACGGGTCTAGCTGTAAATTGAAGGTTGAGATTTTTACTAATCGTGGCAGCTGCACTCGGATCAATTGCATCAATATAAGGAAGAATGGCCCTTGAGAAAATATATCCCTCTGCAAGTGCAGGATCGTCAGATGCCATCGGAAGGTTTTCGTTATTGACCGCATAGTGTAGAGTGGATTGTATCAATGGAACCTATTTTGAATTGAGTACATGTACGCGTAAGTGGTTCTGCTACTAGATCAAGAAAAAGAATTCAAGAGAAGAGACGGACTTACCTTGAGCAAATTCTCGATGGTATTTGCATAAACAATTACACTTTTACACTGTTTCGAACCAAGTAAATAGCTTCCAGCGTAAAGAGCTTCCTCGATTTTTTCATTGACTTTCGCCTCTCCTGTATTCTTGTTGTCGCAAGTATTGAATTCTGAACAAAGTGATGCAGCCAGATTGTACATCAAATCTCCATTATCAGAACTACCAGCAGATTGGGTGGAACCAATGATCATTGCTGCTCCCACATCCCATTCTTGCTTGGCCTTGGTATATCGAGTTTGGTCGTCAGAACTACACCCGACTGCTGCATCGTACAATTTTTGAAGAGCAGCAAAATACATAACTTCGTACTTCAGAGCATTTATAACAAGAGATCTCCTTTGTGCAGGCGAATTCAACGACGCAGGGGCTTGGAGCTCGAACCTGATGAGGGTATCGGCATAGTCTAGACCTTTCTTATCATAATACGATTCAAAGCTTTTAAACGATGGAACTACAGTTCGTCCAGTAGTAATAGCAAGAGAACGAAGTGTTAACACTTCACGATCACCCCGAGTGGATGTCACAACAGAATGCTTCCCGAACTTGTAGATATTCAAAGCTGCATTCAAAGTGCCTTGTTGCATCATAATGTCTATGTAACGAATGTCGACATCAAGATCAGAGTACTAAAGAAGAAGGTGACCAAGCACACGTTAGCGCAGGTCGATTAATAATATTGGTTCATCATCATCATCTGAATTTACTCACCTCTCTTACGTCAGTTGTTGGTGTGTATCCTGCGAGAGGATTCAGCTCTATTCTATCAGTACATAAAGGCATCGTCATTTCTCTCAGTTTACCAACGTCACGACATTTCAAGCCCAAGCAGCTGTATGTACTCTGAAGATCAATGATGATCTTATCAACTTCGGACACATCGTAGGTTCCAGAGAGAAGTTTCTTCTTCAGATATTCGAAGGTATTAGCAGCGCATGGCGCGAGTAGCGGTACAACAGCATGTGCATATATATTAACCCTCTTTCTGTCATTCTTCTTAAGATTGTAAATGAGATGCTGGATCAAGGGAATTGTCATCAGAGACACGAGCTTGTCAATAGTCGTGCCTAAAGTTGCAATCGCATTATCGCCTTCCATACAAGCATCGCTAAAGGTGAGAACTAGGGCAGCCTCTTTGAAATATTTCAAAATATTTCTGTTTGTCCTCGATTGGCCAGCCTCTTTTGGAAGATCAAAAATTTCACCTCCTTCTTCAGTCAAGCGGTACAATAGGTAACCTACTGTGCGACTTCCAGTTTCTTGACCAGAACCAATCCAATAGGCAACTGCTTCATCGATTGAATGTACACCATCTTCATCTTCAGCAAACCCATGGTTTACGCAACGGTCTAAAGTTTCGTATAGCTCATGCACAATAAAACCCCAAATGTTGAGAGCTACTGCAGCTTCTGCGGCTAATGTTTGATGGTGGCTACCAAAGATACCGGAGTCGAAGTACTGTTGAACGATGTTGTGACCATAGGATTCAGCTTTCTCACCCATCACATCATTGAGTGTGTAGCGATATAGATTGTAGACCGGCTCCTCTCCCATCAACGCACCAGTATTGTTGCTAAAACTAGCAATACTGCGATAACCCTCTCTGACGAAGACAATATTTACTGTTAGATTGTGCTATGTTAGGTAATAGTGAGTTTTTTTGAATCAGGGACTTACTTTCTACCATCCTTATCAACTACTTCAGAGTTCCAACCCTGAAAAGAAAACAAACGGTGAGATTCTCCCTAGGGAGGTAGTGCATCGCACAAGACAACAAACTAACTTACATTATCATAAATCTGTTTTGCTGCTTTCATGTCATTCAAGTTCAATTTTTCAGTCATGTCCTTGATATCCAGACCAATTCTCGCCCTGGATGCATAGAAATAGATTTTGAGCAAAAGATGATCAGTCGAAACACAAATGATGGCACCTGGCGTACTTACCTATCATCAACATAAGTCCTTGTGATGTATAGACCATCTGATAAATCGGTGGCCTGCTCAGGATCGTAGGTTTGCTCGCACAAACTTATACCTTCTTGATCAGACAAATAACCCAAGTCTAAACAATTCACTTTCATGTCACCAATCACAGTGGCAAACGCATCAATGACAACTTGAGTCGAATTCGTTGGATCCGCAGTTCCAGACAATATATCTGCAATCGTCTCCGCAGAGTCAACATCGACTTTGGCTACAAAAGGTAAAACCGCTTGAGCCATGACAAATGCGTCACCCTTATAAATGTCGTCGTCAGCAAAATCAATGGTTCCTTGAATTAGAGGCACTAGCACTAACGGAAAAAGCTTCAGCTCGATAAATCGCTTGAGATTGCTGCACGACCCTCCAGAAATCAAATCCTCTCCCTTCTTAAAATATTGAATAAGTCTTGTATTAACCTCTGAGTCGCCAGAAGAAGTGCATACCTTGAAGTCATTGCACAGTTCTTTCGCAAAACCATAGAGTCCGACTCCATTATATCGATCATCACCTCCCCATTGAGAGCCTTCCACTGAACCAATGAGGTAGGCAGCACCAAGATCCCAATGTTTGAAGGTACAGTCGTTCTCATTCGCAGATGAATACATGTATCCAATGGCAGCAGGCGTTAGCACCAATGCTTGCAAACTTCTCGTTACAATATTTCTTCTGTACTCGCCAACATACTCTGTATCTCCATTCAGTGCATCCATTATCATTTCATCAGCAAACATTTCCTTATCTTTGTGATAGGATTGAAATGTATTGTAATATGGATTATTCTTCCATTTCGGATCTCTCGCAAGAGATCTCAAACTTGGTGTATCGATAGTATGAGCAGGGTGACCATATTCATAATAAGCAAGAGCAGAACGCCAAGCACCCTCTTCCACGAGCACATCGATTTTCAAGATATCCCTATCAATTCGAGCATCCTGAAGCAGAGGAAAATGAATGTAAGCAGCTTATTTGAGTGTGTTCTCTCCAAATTCTTGTCTTCAACTTACCAGCGTGACATCCTCACGGGGTGCAAATCCCGCGAAAGTGTTCGGAATCTGCTCATAGCCATGACAAATATCGCTATCTCCGTGAATATCAGTGCAAGAAACTCCAAAGCAATCATAGGTTTTCCTAAATGCGTCCATCAACTCGTTGACATTTGCAACGTGAAGCCCATTTTCAGTGATTTCATTACTGAGATAGAAGTATTCTCTTGGACGGCAAGTGGCTAGTTGGGGCAATGTTGCCAATCCGTACAAAATGGCATAAAAAGATGCTTTGTCGGTCCGAGACCCTACCTGCAAGTGAAAATAAAAAGTTTGAACAAGTGGTATATTCAAAAGTTTCATCATCTCACCGGTCAATAGCCGAAGAGTGATTGCCTGGTCAGGGCCTCCATCGCAAGCACCAGCCTCCTCTTTCAGGTCCTTGAAAAGAGCAATGGCTGCCACATTTGCGTTTGCCTCTCCTGTAACTGCATCTACAGTCTCAAAGATGTTCGCCGCTTTCTGAGCGAAATTATATAGAAGATAACCATCAGTTTCAGCCTTTGTTTGACTGACCCCGACGTAGTACGCCAATGCGCTATCAATAGAAATCCCAGCACCAGCGGCGTCTGTTGAATCGCCACACTGAGTCACAGCTCGATCCAACTGGTGCACTATCTGCATCCACATGGTCATCGCAACTGCAGCTTCGTATGCCAGATCAACATCCGTTCCTGCAACTAGAGCATCTCCAACAATTTTATGTGCATACTCATCAGCAAACGTCTCCGTATCTCCCACCTGCGCAAATAGGGGGTCGTTTCTGAAGGCATTGCGATAGAAATTAAAATATGAATCATCTGCCATTTCATCCTTCATGTTAATAGAAAGTTCTTTTAAGGACGGATGAGAGTGTATTCCCTTCCAATAGACATGAATTTTTAAAAATTTAGAAATTCTGCTGAGAAATGAAAATATTGGATCAGAGAAAGAAATGAATTACTTACATTTTCGTATATCTTGAGGGCCTTATCATGCTCAATGTCAAGGTGCCCCCGGAGCTCCAAAAAGTCTCTCAAGTCTAAAGCAATCTTGGCTCTATTACCATCAGCGAATGTATTAGACAAGATGAAACTACTGACAATGCAGAATCGAAATAAATGTTACTCACTTTTTCGTAGATTCGTCCAAATTGGTAAATGTATAGCCTGAAATCAAATTCGGATTGATCTCGTCATTTGCATCAGCGGTGGTAGGCGAAGGTGTCGGATTTCTCGTAGGTGGCGTGGGCTGTCCAATCACTGGCGACGCAGTGGGGAATTCAGTATAAGTTGAAGCAAGATCGCAAAAAGAAACCCCAAAATTGAGAATTTTAACAGTATCAGAGCCCATGTGTTCGCAATCAATACCAAAGTCATCGAGCGAGAGCACAATTACACTCCAGAGAGTTTTTGCTTGGAATTCCCCTGGGACTTCAAGCGTATCACCAAGAATTTCCACATCTGCTTTTTGCCTTACATGAATGACTGGCATGATCGCCTTTGCAAAAGCCCAAGAACTACCAAAACTAGCGTCGTCACCTTTCATCTGACGCATTGCTGTGTGATAAAGTAGGCCCTGGATAACAGGAGTGACAAAAAGACTCTCCATCGCCCTTACTTTCTTCTTCAAACCTGCACAATCAGCCTTTTCAATAGCCTGGCGTCCCAATTCGATATTTTCCATCATCATGGAAGAGGCAGGTGGAATATCTTGGGGGTCAGTTGGATTTGCACAATCAAAATAGCCACAGTACTCTTTGCCCAAGGCAAACCAACTCATGCCGTGCAAGCTGCCTCTTCCAGTATCACCAACGTCAGCAGACTCAATAGAACCAATGAGGACTGCCACGCCCTTGTCCCAAAATTCTTCTGCTAAATCCAAATTCTCTTTGCAAACATCTACAGCAGCGAAGAATGACCTAAATGCATAATGAGGTAACACCATGGCCTTCAACAGAATTGGTATTGCAAAATCGGCAATAGTTGGGTTCAAAAAAGCCTCCAAGACGATATCATCAGCAAACTGAGGGCGATTGTCATAAAATTCTTCGTACATCTTATAAATTCGAGTTTCATCAGTCGATGAATAAATCAAATCCTCATGTAATGCAAGACCTTGGAGACTACGGAAACCACCCTCATCATCCAACACATTTTTTCCTTCACGGTATAACTCTCTTGCTGAATAATTGTTCTTTTCCTCCAACAAAATTGAGATCTGAGTTACATCACGATCAAATTTTGCAAACTGTTGACATGAAGAACAATATGAGTACCAAAACTATTGAATTTTTTAGGGGAGCCTCATCACTGAAATACTTACATTCCTCACATCATTCATGGTTTCATAGCCAGCAAAAGGGAGTCTGGATTCTGCAGTATCATCTATACATGTGATGCCCGTTGTGTGTGTCCCAATATCTTGGCAAGTCACCCCTAAGCAAGTGTACATATACTGTATGTTCTCAATAAGATCCACCAATTTCTCGTTTGTTATTTGTCCCGCAGCCAACGAACCCACATCTCCGACTAAATACATAAAGTAATCCATATTACAGGCACGAAGCTGAGGAGCAACTGTAAGCAAATAGAGCTCGATCACTTTAGGTTCTGCGTCAATCGCAATATAGTGAATGATACTCTGGACGACAGGAATATTCATAACCCCAATTATTTGATGAAATATTTTGTGCAGTTCACTATATCCACTATTTGATGTGTCAGACCCATCAGGCTCTTCAAAAGTGCACTTTCCATCGTTCACCACTTGACGATATTCATTCAACAAAGTAAGGAACCTTGTATTCACTTCAGCTTCTCCTTGATCTTGATTGAAGTGAATCGCAGTGCGTTCTGCTAAGTTGTATAACATCGTACCCCTAGTATTATCACCGTGACTTTGCAAACGACCAATCCATAATGCCGCACTTTTGTCAATGTCCAATATCATCAGGGACGTCCGCCTGTTATCGCCATCGTCATTGAGCTGAGTACATCTCCTCAAGACTGTGTACAAATTCTGATAGATTTGCAACCATGCTCCTAAAATTAGAACTCCTTCCTTTTCAATTCCTCTTACAGGATCAGAGTCGCCCTCAATGTCGAACAAGTCAGTGATTAGAGTGTTTGCATAGTTGTGCACTTCTTCTTCGTCAAATATGCCATCAGGTTCATTGTCTAGTTTTCCGATTGCGTTATAACAATTAATGTTGAAGTTAATGATAGGTTCTTTCACAGTATACCTGGATGTCATTGTTCCAAGCGCTTCGAGATTCCTATTGCATAAAAGGAGGTAAGCGACTGTATGAGTATAGGACAATATATCGCTCAAGTTCCTACCTTTCTAATACTGTACTTACAATTCTTGACCTTCTTTGTAACCCTACGAAATTTCATGACATTAGAAAGATAAGTGAGTACATCAAACCTCATCCCGGTTGCGTGATTCTCTACAAATGATTCCAGCACTCACCGTTTTATACAATTCGAATCTTTCGTTTGTATTTTCATATTCATACATGTAACCCAAGTCAATCGCAAGATTAGCCCTACAAAAGAAACAAAATTTAGTTAATAATCCGAATTGATAGCCTGGATAATCGGAAAGCATCTAGTACAATAGCACCAATGCACTTACTCTGCATCTACTTTATACGTTGTTTGCCATCCGTTCGGTGGCGGGCCAGCAAGAATTATCGTCTGTTGCTCGAAAGGATCAGCATCCGTCTTATGCGGAATAATTACCAGTAAAGCAAAGGGTATCGACAACCTCATTCTTTTTATTTCGGTTCTATTCGTTTGGTGCCAATCAGGCGATGTTCGATTGCTATGTCAGACTATGCTCTCCGTCACTGTGAGATTACTATTTTATTGCTGTATGGGAAGTTCGAGTTGTCACAGGTTGTCAGCTGTTGTAAGAAATACAGAAGATAGGATGGTCCTTCCCGTTTTTCTTTTACGATGATGTATCGTATCAAACGGACGCTCATTTTTTTATTTTTTCGATAAGAGTCATTCGGCCTTTTTCAGCCTAGAGAAAAGCAGCCCCGGATTCATCTATTGTCGTATATTCGGCCAATTTTGGCGAATAACAGCGAATAACGATGCGAAGAAAGTCTGTGGCGTGTTGGTGCTTACGATTGAGATATTAATCTCTCTGACAAAATCAGCACTTCACATTTGGTCAAGTGTTCGTAGGCAATAGCAGTAAATCACCAACAACAAAGAAATGCAGTAGGGAAGTGGCATTCAAAGCCAACCTAATTCAACTGAATACTTCTTAGATATGAACCGAGAAACCAAGGAATTGCACATGGCCGTGAGCTTCGAGGAGGGCGAGCGCATCAACATAGTAATAGACAAGACCATTTGGTGTTTCTAGTTAGATATAATCAAATCTAAACTGTTATTTATTCATGCGCTTTTGTTTGGAAACTGCCCTGTAGATACTAAAAACGACGTCTTCATTCCACAAAAAAGGAAAATCTTTACTTTTTTGTCTGTCTTTTATCTTGTTGCCATCATTTCAAATTTGAAAACGTCTCTTGTCGCGAACATGAACTAATAATAATAACTAACTACGTTTCTTGATCCCAGTTTTATGAGATTATGAGCTGATCTGCTATTTCTGCGCCTTGTCTCCTAGCTAGAAGAGAGAATAATTACAAGGAACATTTCATTGCAGAACTCCATCTGATCGAAATGCTACTGCGCACAGTGTCATAAAGAAGTCATGACACTCATGACAAAGATACCATATGGATTCCAAAATTGTTCATCAGTGGAGCTGTCCACATTCCCTTCCGACAGCTGCTGTAAGTCCCGATTGATGGTGATCATCATGCTCAGTTATGCCTTTCAGATTCGTTTTCAGGCAATGTTCAGCTTCACCAGACATAGACGGCATAATAGAGTTTTGTAAAAAATCCACTATATAATTTATTCCTAAAATATTTTATGCTTCCTTGAAGCATCCATTGAGCCTTTATGCAGCTTTCTTCTTATCCTTTGTAAGTGGGATGTCATTAAAGCTTTTGTAATACTGAACTCCTTTAATATCTTCGATGTAATGGCAAGTATTGGCAATTCTCCACATGG
>Ga0306864_1000333_pt1 | contig 22728 bp, 28 predicted proteins | sample AntRauTorckE5430_FD_190448 | JGI IMG/M metagenome (GOLD analysis project Ga0306864, IMG submission 190448) | Saline lake microbial communities from Rauer Islands, Antarctica - Metagenome Torckler E5 #430 (v2) (version 2) | ecosystem: Environmental > Aquatic > Non-marine Saline and Alkaline >...
GATATTGTTTGAATGCTGTGGAAATCTTTTGGACTCCTGGTGATAGAGAAGAGGTGCTCACCAAGGATGATATCATTCTCGACTTTCCTACTTTGATTGATCTTTGAGAAGTTTGTATAAAAGAGAATGACCGACAAGTTAAAGATCTTGTGCTACGCTAGTAAACAATATAATATTAAGGAAATCGATTAGGATTCACAAGTTCAATATTCGTCTGTTTCACTGCCAGTGTTTTGTTTGCCAAGTTGTTAGAGTCTGCTGTAGCACAAGAGATGACCCTGCGAAAGCACTGTTAGAGTATGGTATATCACGAGCTCTAAAAACATGGAGGCCAGATGTGTATCTTGTGCGAGAAGATCTCGTATGTTTTAGTGCAATCTATTGGATGTAGCGCCTTTCAGTTCTTTATCGCCATATCTAGCTGGATCGAAGCGACACTGCCCAGGAAAAAAGAGATTGGAGTATAAGCTCTCCAACTTCTTTCTGTTCTATGCATTAGGTGGATTGGTTTTCGCCAGTCGCCAGTCCATTGATCGTGAAGCATTGTGATGCTTTTGCCTCAAAAGATTTTGCGGGAGAAGCATCTCTAGTATCAATCAGTCTATTGGGTTAGGAGATCCCCGAGTGTCCGCCGCCGGCCGCCGATGATCGATGATGCAGAAAAAAGAATGAAGCGATTTTAGATTCCATTCAACCCATCACCCATCACCCATCAATCAATACTTTGTACATACACAAATTTGAAAGTAAGCTGAAACACTGCAGCCTCAATCCCTTTTTACAACAATGAAATTACACCTCCATGCGTTATGCGCAACTCTCGTTTGCCATTCAGTAGTATCTTTTGCGCCGCAGAATATACCAGCATTCCTTTCCATTGCAAAAACTGGTTCCACCTGTGGTCACACACACAGCCAGCAGCCACTTAGTACAAATCGCTGTGTCCTTCTCATGGCCACTGTCAAGGATGATGGTGAAACTCTCCAGACTCTATTCTCTAGCCATTGTGATAAAGATGGGCTCATGACCAAGAATACTTTGCAGACGGATATATCAGCCATCAAAGAGCTATTGGTACGATTTATGTTGATGTTTGCTATCCACTTCATTCTTGTGCACTCCAATATAAAATCTCACTTGTGCCCTTCTATTTCTATTCGTGATAACTAAAGGAACTGGAAGATCTCCTCCAGGGCGAACTAGACGATATCTGGAACGCTGCGGCAAAGTTTCCAGATATTGATGCAACTGAACAACGGATAGATGTAGACTCTTTCATCCAGATTTATAGAGACATTGATGATATTTTTGAAAATGATGCCGAAGAAGGTGAATCACCCATCGTTGCAAACGTAGAGAAAGTGAAAGAGAAGGAAGATGCTGGTGAGGAGACCCAAGAAACTAAGGATGAGAAAGAGTTGGAACGAGCATTCAAGACTCTTTGTGATGATGCGGATCTTGTCTCCAAGGAGGCATTAATGAATTGGAGTGAAATCAAGGAATTGCTTGATGCAGGGGAATTAGGCCGAGATGAATTTGATGAAATGTGGGGAAAGACTGCAAAGAGCCCAGGTTCTCAGGAACTCATTGATGTTGATGGATTCTTGAGCTTCAATGTAGCGCTGGATGATATTTTTGAAATTGATGACGAAGAAGGTGAATCACCCATCGTTGCAAACGTAGAAAAAGTGGAAGCGAAGGAAGATGTTGGTGAGGACACGCAAGAAACCGAGGATGAGAAAGAGTTGGAACGAGCATTCAAGACTCTTTGTGACGATGCGGGTCTTGTCTCCAAGGAGGCATTGAAGAATTGGAATGAAATCAAGGAAGTACTTGATGAAGGAGAATTGGGACTAGATGAATTTGATGAAATGTGGGAAAAGACTGCGAAGAGCCCAGGTTCTCAGGAACTCATTGATGTTGATGGATTCTTGAGCTTCAATGTAGCGCTGGATTCTTTGTTCGAGATTGTCGATGGTGATTTTGGTAGTGGGTTACCTGCACCTGGACAAATAGCCATGTTTTATGGAGAGGATTTGCCTGCTGGAGTAATATTCGCAGAAATTGCAGATGAAAATGTCTTGGTCGGGATGGAAGAGCTCAAGAAATGGGGAGATTTGCAAGATATGATGACAGAGGGAGATCTGCTACTTCTCGAATTGCAGAATATGTTCGAGGGTATTCCCAAGGCAGAGGGATCAGACAACAAACTAGATGAGGAGGGTTTCACTAGCTTAAGCGAAGCCATTGATGAGCTTTTCGAGGATGATGATGAAGAGGATGCTGACGTGGAGCCTGAAGCCGTCGTCGCAGCGCCAATAGATGCATCCAAAGATAGACTGCTAGCGCTAGTGAAAGAGCTTTCCATGAACGAAGAACAGCTTCCATGTGGTCTAGACGGCACAGAAACTGAAGTTGAATTATTTTTGGAAATCGCCAGTGAATTGGAAAAAGCATCTACCAACATGATCAGAGGTGAAGAAGATGTTCAAACAACCGACATTGCAGGAGAATGGGAACTCCTTTACACCACATCGTCCACAATGAAATTCAATAAGAGTCTCACTGGCCTCGTGCCTCCAAACGGGAAATTCGGAGGGTTGAGACAGAAACTCAAAGCCTCCAAGTACCTTGCAGATGTTGAATATGTCGAACATATCAATGCTGGTCCTGCCTCTTTCGACGTCCGAGTGACAGGCGATTGGGAGATTCGCAGCACTATATCTCTCTTCACTGGCTTAAAATCTGTGTATCTTGATGTTGTACCAGATAGGGTTGATTACGGTGTCAAATCTCAAAAAGCCGATCATTGGAAGAGTCTCGGTCCCTTGACCTTGCTGGATATGAGCTACCTCGATAAAGATCTTCGCATTATGCGCGGAACAACCTCTACAGAGTCCGTGTTTGTGTTCAAGAGGGTATAATAGAATAAACTAAACGCAAATACAAAATAAAGCGACCCTTTCAACAAGTAAATTTAGAAGGAAACAAGGCAACATAATATTAAATTAGAAATGCAAGACTCCCTTCCAAATAATCTTTCCAATAGCGAACAAGACCAAGCTGCCCCAGATCACACTCAAAAGCACCTTTTCCGTTTCCAACGGTTTTGCGTACTTGAATACCGCCCTTTCCCCCCTCTGCTCGCGCATCTTCTGGTCAGCCCAAACATCAGGAGCGGAAAAGAATGCATCCATGTTAGCCTGTGCTTCCTCAAGATCCGATTCCTTGGACTCGAATTGATATTTGTAAACCGCTTGTTCGTATTTATCAGGAGAAGCGATCCTGGTGATGAGGGGCAGCGGTCCATTTCTCAAGAGCGAGATGTATTCAGGATAAAAATCTGCCGCTGACGAGATGGTGGATAGGAATCTATCGGGATTTGCAGGATCCGGTTTTGGTAGCTTTGCCGCGGCTCCTTTGGTATTTCCCCTTTTGAAGATGGCAAGGGATGTGGGTGCGCGACTGTATGGATTCAGATTGTTTGTGAAAGCCATGCTGGGTGCCAGGAGGGTTGAGCACAGGATGGACGGTATTAATAAAGTTCTTTTCATTTTTGATCGTATTGGTCTCGGAGATTGAATAGGTAGATAATCTGGGGGATTTAAGAAGTGGGATCTGTGTAGTTGTGTAGCTATTGAATAGATAAGGTCAATGAGTGAGACATCCTTCCATCATAATATTATCATGAATCATCATCATCATCATGATAGCAGGGTGTCGCAAGTCGCAAGAGGTCTACTCGTAGCTAGAGAAGCAAGCAAGTTTACCGTCGTATGCAGTACTTACCATAGGTACTCTTCGTAGCAAATTCGTAAAAAAAGATAGGTCGTATGTTTAGACTAAAGCGCGCGTCGAATTTCCCGCCAAAAAGCAAAAGATATGAGATCTTTATCTTTATCTTCTTTTATTTGCACGATCTTGGCTTGGATGCTGGATGCTGGTTCAAATAAACCAAATACTGTTGTTGAAAAGTTCCCTTCAATCCATTACAAACATACCTACGGTACGATGTTAAGATATACTCCCACCCGTCACCCACTCAAATCTAGTCGACACTAATCATGGTTGGGAGCAAGAATCAAGTGGTAGGGCGCCTCACCAAATTGGTAAAAAAGATAAAAGCTGGACTCCGTCCTCCGTGCTTGGAGGCTGCATTCGGAATTGTGCACCTTCGCGAGGGTTCCAACGTCTTTCATTGTCCCACACACTTCCCTGAGTTTCAACCTAGTCCGCCAGCACCATACCATCCAACGGAAAACCAATCTCCATTCTTTTATACGCAAGACGGCAGCAACCGCTGGATGTATCGAGTGAACAAGGACTTGAAATTGCCCAATCATCTGCAGGTATTGGTTTTGATGTGCGAGCTGAGATGTTAGCTTTCGAACATGAGATACACAAGGAATGTGCACACTCTGTGGCCAAGATGACCTTGCTATATTTCGAGGACGAATTGCGTTCTTCCGATGGGTCCTGGACGTTACCAAAGAAGGTGATGCAAGAGGAGATGGTGGAACTGTTCTTGTCTCAGTCAAAGCTTCCGTCTAGCGTCTAGCCTCCTGCCAACGCACGAAAGGCTTCAAGAGGCCGTTAGTAGTGTATTTGTAGGAGTTGCAAACTTAGATTCGGCTAGCCAGAAAGAGAAGATTGAAGGAGAGCTGCTCAAGCCACAATAAGTAGTCAATACAAGAGGCACCAACAGTATAGAGTACCTAGACATGTTTATGTGTGTGTCATACTGCATGTCTGTGGGGGTTGTCAATTTTAGTCCATCCCTGGATAAAGACAAATGTAGAAATATATTCTTTGCTGCAAAATAACTGTCCAGTATTTTCATTGCGGCAACATTTGCACCATTATGCTGATCGAGGAAGATCGAATACCCAAATGACAGTTGACCGTCCATGTAAAAGATGCAACTCACGGTTGGATACTGGAACATCCCCTGCCAAGGCAAAACAGAGTAATAACGATAAAGATACCATCACTGTCATCTGTGAAAATGAAAATAATCGATCGATCAACTTGAAGGACTATGTATGGTGCTACCTACAATCTACCCCTACGAGTACAAAATCAACATGCCAAAGAGTGCCATGATTTGAGGAATTTGCCATATATTCATGAACCTAGCGTCCTTCATAAGATAAAAGAGCGTTACAAAGAACATGATTTGAGATACACAAGGGCCAATGATAGAGTATTAGTGGCCGTTAACCCATATCGATGGATCGAAGGAATAAATTCGGCTGATAAAAGGATACTATATGCTGAACGATTCGTTTGGAAGCATGACAGTGTTCTAACAAATTTGCCACTTCCTCCGCATTTGTATGAACTGTCATCGTTGGCAATGATGAAAAATGGAGGATGCGATCAACCCATAATTGTGAGTGGTGAGATTGGATCGGGGGCAAGTAAAATTCTCATGACTCATCTGGCCGCATTTCACTAGTTGCAAAAGGCTTACATGGCTCAGATACCAGAGGGTGAAGGAGACGAGGATAACATGCAGATGCAAATGTAAATGTAAATGAATGTGAGAGAAAGGAATCAGACGGGGCGTACGCATACTATGGATTGGTGAGGGATGCAGTTGATTAGATTATTCTTCTTTCGGAATTGGTAGGAAAGTAGTAGAATTTGTTATTAAGGTACCAACCCTTGTAGAAGCAATAGAAGTAGAGCCAGAGGAAATGAAGCAATCTAACATCATTGTGCAAAGGGTTTTGGACGCGAATTCATTACTTGAGGCTTTTGGGAATGCAAAGACCCAGTGGAATGAAAATTCATCTAGGTTCAGTCGGCATAGCAAGTTATAATTCCATGTTGAGAATCCCAAGAAAGAAGGGCAGCAACCAACGTGCAACTTAGCGGGATCAGCTTGTAGAAAAGCCTCGTCTTTACGGGCGTGATGGTGGCTTGAAAGGGAGAAATTTTATATTTTTTAACCAATTGTTGGCTGCCTCGGAGAATGATAAAGAAAAGGTTTGGAAAGGATTAGTTGGAAAAGATGGATCTCAATTGCGTTGGAATTAATCCCGAGATTGATTCCTATACCAATGAGAATGCGTGGAGGACCTGGTATCCATTATTGTTTTATGCAAGACTTCGAGTTAGAATGTGAGCCATTAGTGCTATCTCAAATAGAAGTGTTTTTCAACCAATCCGTACCATATGCCGGGTTTGCTTTTGTGTGTCTCAAGATCCAACATTCAACAGATAGTTTTCAATATTTAGCAGTAGGAGATTTAGTAGACTTTCTACTAGACAGGAATCTGTAGACCAATGATGAATTGATTTAATTTGCAGGTAATAGGATAAGTTTTTAGAACCGTAACATCAAAAATTAAAACCACTCTTCTTATCTCTCTTGTGTTTCCCATGTATGTTAAAGTCGTAACAGCTTCATTCTCAGATGGGACTCGTCTAGTGTTCAAAAATTCTTTGCTTTTCAATCAAATCCAGTGGCGTGTGAATACTTTTCACGAGGGTAAGACACTTGGCTCGTCCGATGGAAGGGCTGAAAGCTTGCCCGATGGTAATGCACTTGGCTCTTCTGATGGTAAGACACATGGCTCGTCCGATGGAAGGATTGAAGGCTCGTCAGATGTCAACACACTTGGCTCGTCCGATGGAAGGACTGAAGGCTCGTCAAATGGCAACACACTTGGCTCATATAATGGAAGCACCGATAGCTCGTCCGATGGAAAGACACTTGGCTCGTCCGATTGTGAGACACTTGTCGTCAGATGGCAAGACACTTGGCTCATCTGATTGAAGTACCGTTAGAACTCGTTAGAAGCACCGATGGCTCGTCCGATAGTAAGACACTTGGCTCGTCCGATGGAAGGACTGAAGGCTCGTTAGATGGTAACACACATAGCTCGTCCAAAGGAAGCACCGATGGCTCGTCAAATGGTAAGAAACTTTGCTCGTCTGATGGATGGCCTGAAAGCTCGACAGATGGCAATACACTTGGTATATCTGATGGTTAGACACTTGGCTCGTTCGAAGTAAGGATTGAAGGCTCTTCAGGTTATAAGACACTTGGCTCGTTCGATGGAAGGACTGAAGGCTCGTCAGATGGCAACACACTTGGCATTTCCTATTGAAGCACCGATGGAACATTCCTATTCGGTGACAATATCACTCACCACGAGACTTATTGATACTACAGACCATTTTCAAAGAAATAGAGTGTATAAGAATGTTGTCGGTTCCTCAAAGGTCTACATTAGTTTGATGGAAAGATAATTGCATAGTAGGCCATAACTTATGTGTGACAAATATTAAATACTTTCATTAAACGTTACATCATCCTCATTTAATTTCATGCATACTCGTCCTGATTCAGTCTAACTAGATCAAACACAGGCTTTTCCATGGTGTCCTTGATTAGCGTGTCTAATTTTTGTATCGTGGCGTGTGAATATTTTTCTTGGTAAATCTGTTGTAAGTTGAAAGTTGAAAGTTGTGCTGTCAATTTAATATTTTCACGATTAATTTTCAGTCCACACAACTCCTTTCAGTCGGAGTACCTCAGTGCCTCTCCGTAACTCCAGCTCCAGACGTTCACTCCTCATAAATACAACAATGTCTGAAAATGGGACAAAAGAAAAATTGACGCGCTTAGAATGGGCAGAGCAGGAAATTAAGCTCATTCAATCCAATGCTCTATCAGTACAATGCACATTGGATTGTAGCGACATCATAGAGGAGATCGAAGATTTGAACTTAGCAGCAGCAGAAGCAGAAGCAGCAGAAGTTGAAGCAGAAGCAGAAGCAGCAGCAGAAGTTGAAGTAGATCCTGATAATGAAGACAGAAAAAGGGCTTCGGACGTAAGTTCCTAAATCCAACCTCACCATTCATCTTCATTATCAAACAATACACTAACACAGTCTCTACCAAAAAGCGTTATTTTTCTGCTAAATATTCTATTATTGCTCCTCAGAAAAAAAGGAGATGCGATGAACATGTGGATGCACCTTCGACCCCAATAACAGTCCAAGCAGAATTCCAAGCAAGGAGAAAAGACATTCTGACTCGCTTTTTCAACGACGCTAAGAAATCTCTCAGGGTGCTGGAAGGGGTCATCCAAAAAAACAAAACGAATAGGAAGGAGCCCTAGAAAGGGAGTGTTGTTCTCTCTGTGTTATTCGGCTCCCCTCGCGAAACATCTGTTTCTGTTCTTCCTCGGCTCTCCACTTGAAGTGTCTATGGTATACTCTATCATACACACTCAGATCTTCATTGCAGCGCAAGTGCATGTAATTATTAAATATTTCTTATGAGCTCAGCTATTTAATTATAATTTCTGAAAACCAATTTCGTTGCATGATGCTCTACTGAAGACTTTTGCGTAACAGGTAACAGCAGCACACTGGTAGAATTCATATCCTATAATGGCTAATTCCGACGAATTGGTGCTGATGCTTCCACTGTTTAGAAGCGAATCATCTCTTCAGAGGGCGGGTGAACTTGTATTGGATCTAGCCATTTTCTGTGTCTTCGATTCCTTGCTCTGTTCTGGAACAGTGCTTCTATTACCAAAAAAATGGCTGCAGTCGATCATTATCGTCTACATTTTCAGACCAGTAATATTTTTTAATCTAGAGCAGCTGCAATTGTGTTTATGCTAGAAATCACGAACGAACGACCCACCCATAACACGAAATGCACGTGGGTCAACTCCTGTCAACTCCATCCCAATCTTTCGCTTGTAGGCATATCGTAGAATTCTTTGCCTGTAGCCGGATCGCTCAGTTTTACCCACCCGTCGCTCATGTACAACAATGATAAAACAATATCAGCGACCTTGTTTTAGTAGAATCTCCATTGAACTCCGAAGCCAACTCTACATAGTAATAACAGTCAACATCCTCCTGGATGCGATTCCTGGGCCCTTGAAACTACCCAACTCAATAGACTAAGCACATTCCATCACAAATGTGTTCGTCAATTGTGTGCATATACTATGTATAATATGAAGGATTACAGGAGTAGTATGACCGAAACATGTTTAGAAACGCAAAATTCTGCATTGGCGTCTATTTTAATTCTTGACTGGTTCTTCTGGCTGTTTCATCTGATTTGGATTCTGGTCCACACCACTCTTATTAATATTACCATTCTTTATCTGTAGGAACAAATAATATTACGATATTCATCCCCTTTGGAGGGTTGTACTCAGCATAGCTCAAGGCCTCCTTTGCTGCGCCAATGGCTTCTCTATCTCACTTCATCAAATCCAAAGTATCATCTGCACCAACCTGTTCTGATTCCACGCGCAATGCTTGTAATTCCCTCAATGATTCCTCGGAATTTCGAATCAATACTTCCATATCATTATCATCTTGAGCTAACTTACCCCTTTTCTGCTGAACCTCTTGCTTGCGTTGTACTCTATTCCTCTTCTTGACCTTTTGGTCTGCGATGCTCTTGTTTGATCCATTCCCGTTTTACTTCTATCGAGCAAGAACCCTTCCTGATATCCTAGTTGCCGTATCTTTTCCAGTCTTTTGCCCACCATAAAATTGACGGTATACCTCCCTCTCTACATCCATAGGAGCAGATTCTGCAGAGGATAACATGCCCCTCTTGACAGCCATTTTGGCATCGCGCTTGGCCTTGTTGGCTCCAATTGTGTTTTGAGCGTTGTTGGGTTTGTTCAGTTTAGTTTGGTTGGTAGTTTTGATGTTGGTACGCTTTGTTTTGGATTCCGCCACTTTGTCCTGCCCAGCTGTTATTTTGTACGCTGGTTCTTTTTCTATACATCTTGCTGTGGTATCATCTATGTTGTGGAGTACATACAGTAGTGCGGTATCAATGTGTGAGTTGATATTTGTATGGATTTAGTAAGTAGACAAGACGAGATGATTGATTCATGGATTAGCATGAAAATCAGTTGGACACTGATGAAAGCTGTACATGGCCAGTTCTTTCCGTGCGTTCTTGAAGGAGTAAATTAAGAAATCGAAGGCGCATCTCCGAATGACCACTGGGACATCCCAATCATTGGACAGTATCTCGATGGTGCGAAAGGTACAATTAAGAAGGTCAACGAACATTGTTTGCATGCAATCGCAGAGCTTGAAAAATCGACAAAGGCTGTCGGTGGCAACGAGTCAGAGAAAGTCAAGAAATCTCATTCATTCCTTACAAAGATGCATGTATTGAATAAGAAAGCTGAAGCCCCCTTGATCACTGAACGAATGATTGGGAATATGTTGACCTTGATCATTGCTGGATACGAAACTATAGCTGTCACTCTCTAAGCATGTACGCTATTGCCGAGGATCAGACTGGATTACAGGAGGAGCTTGCACAAGAAGCCATATTGATTGAGAGTATCGAAGTTGCAGACCTAGAAACATTTGTTACTGGACTTCCCCGTCTGAGATCATTCATGTACGAGGTACTTCGACTCAAAGGAGCATACAGAGCGGAAGTTTCTTGAGCACCGTTCCCATTGAAATTGATGGTACCGTTCTTCCTGCAGAGAGTAGATTCGTTGTGTTATGGAAACACATTTCAACCCTTGAAAATTCAGCTGCAGGAAAATCTGCACCAAGAGGTCCGAGAGACGCACCGTTGTCCAAGTTCTGCGGGAGAAGGTGGTTGACTGGATCTCCAGTATTATCTTTAGCTATCAAGCCTACTTTCAAAAGCGGCTTTAGACCCTTTGGTGAAGGGGCTAGAGTGTGTCCTGAACGTGAGCTCGCAGAGACAGAAATCCTTGTTATTTTCTCGTCAATTCTTTGCAAATTAAAGATCTCACTTGAACCTGGTCATCCCCCGTTGAAACTTGTGCCTCAGTTAGCACAAGCTCTGGGTGTGATATCAAGCTTGTATTCAAACCTAGGATGGCATTGTAAATGAATCTTGTCTCCTCTTCATTGCTGGAAGCGAAATGCTAGGAGGGTTGTATGCTTCGGTTGGAAAAAAAGAGTAAAATAAGATATACAAATATAAAGAAGGATGATTATATTTCATATTAGTACGGCATAGCATATTCGTGATGAGATGTTGCACCTCTTGTAGCGACATGATTGCTGTTGTGAATTCAGACTTATTCCATCATGTGGCTCTTATAGATGACCCCTTTAAAACGTGCGCTTTCTGCAGCACAGGGGAAACATCACATCATGTATGGTAGTGATAGGTGATTAATATCCTCCCGTGTGCACGCACTGTGGCTACAACGGATATGTTTGCTTTGACAACGGGAATGCAATGAACGATTTTTGACACTATGAGAATCAATTTGTATTTGGTCTGCTGAAAAAGATTCTTGTCTTGAATGCCTGCTCCATCTTTCTCTTGTCAAAGATTCAAAGGCAACCTTCGAATGGTGGTAGATTTTGAGACGCACGATGGCAAAATCAGCATACAGATTGGGGGAACGACTGTAAAGTCTATCAATACTTGTCACTTCTCCATGCTTCATGGCATATGCAGCAGCAGCGGACCCCACAAACACTTCAACCAACAATTGTCGTGTGCTAGCACGTCAAAGCCCATTGAAGATGGACTCCCTTCGCTTATATCAACAACTGATGTAACTTTCGCTTCGATTTTATCGTCCCTGTTCAGAAAGAAAGGCGTTTCTTGCCCCTTCCAACCATCTGATACTTCTATTCACCGAGCTGTGTATGCTGCAGTTGTGTATTGCTTTCACACATCAAGAATGCTTGAATAGCTCCAAGGATTGGGATGTGGTTATAAAACTAAATGATAGGTGCATAGCCGTAATTATAGTGCTAAAGAATAGGATAAAATAACCTCCCATATCAAATCCCATCGTAATGAGTCATTCTATAAGGGAAGAGACACGGATGATCCGACTACGCAAAAATAATAATCACAATGTTTCTCTGTTATAAATGAAAAAATGCGCTGAGGACACATTCGAACAGTATTCATTCTAATAATAATTACCCTAAATCAGAAAGAAGAGAAGGAACTTTCATGACCACCTGCAGATCAAAAGTGTCACTGGGACCATTCCAACTATAAAAGATGACTAAAGGCATTGCTGGTTACCTACAATCTCTCATAGACATGACTTCACCTGATGCTATCCAGAATAATTCATCCTGTACTGAGAGACCCACCCCTGACAACATTGTCAACAGCAGTAACGATGAAGTCCCATTGTCAGAAGACTTGTCCCTCGAATTAGAAACATTAGCATCCAAAGCCAAAATTTCTACAAATCTAAATCTCCCTGTTACCAGATCTAAACCCCAAAAAGAAAACGAGAAAAAGTATCAGCATAAGCGTCCCAGAAGAGGTTCCGAGGAAGTACACTATCGCATAAATTGCCCCAAACCCGTCCAGCAGGTATGAAATCTGAGAAAGGGCGGAGGCAACAACCTGTGGGATTTGAATCTTTATTTCATGATCCAAAACGGGACGATGAGATCATCACCAGTGATTTGTACCAGATTGCGGAACAAGATGCCAACTTCACTAAGAATAAGGAAATGACCGTAAAGGAAAAGATGTCAACTGCTAACTTTGCCAAGAAGGATAACGGATTGAAGAAAAAGAGATCAACAGACAAAGCAACGATTGCGAGTCCCATGATCGATGCGCCCATCACAAAAGAATTGACAAAGTTGCAGAAAAATGGAGTGATTGCGCCAAAGATGCAGGCAAACCAGGGACGGCAGAAATAGATACAGGCGAGTGCCACTGTGGCTGCAAACATTGACAAAAATTGATCGATCTCTTACGCGCGTGGTTGAGGATCATATGTATGAATTCCGTCGGGATTAAATGATAGAATTTGTATACGATACTTCACTCATGGGAGACGGAGCTGTAATAGTTCGTAATGGAATTCGTCTTGGTAATTCCCTCACAAAGAAGGAGCTGGCGAAAGGAAAGCTAGAAGAAGCGTGAGAACTCTACCAAAAGGCAATTCAAGTTGCTTTACGAGATGTAAGGGCGTACTTGGGTCGATCTAGGGTTGCTCAAAGGCGTAGGTACTTTAAATATGCAAAGGACTGTCTTAATACTGGAAACTACAATTTCTGCATTACAAACGGTCAATGTACACGGGCATTTTTCATATCACTTTTCATATGGACCCTGGGAATCCTGATGGATCTATTATCAGTAGCAACCAGGAACTTGATAATCTAGCTGAACTTTTGGACGTTGGATCGAATGAAATTGAACATTGCCTTACCTTCAAGACTGTGACAGCTGTCTCTGACAAGTATGAAGTTCCGCTAAAGGCATCAGATGCCAAAGCTACATGCGACGCTTTTTCAGCGCACAAATGCAGCTACATCGGCCAAAAAAGCTACATGTACGCAAGGGAAGATACGGCATATCGAAATATCGTCGCTTTGGATCTATTTAGTTTCGAAAATCATGAAAGAAACGGCTTTGAAAAGCTACTTTCACTTATCAACCATGTAAATAAGAGATTGCAAAAGAGCTTTACTGACAACTTCATAGAATCTATAATGAAAGAGTCAATTTAATGATCTTTTAAAAGGTTACAAAAACAACAATACTATTATCGATCTTTTGGAGGGAAGAATGGGACTAGTGGCGCTTTTGAATGAAGAATGCATCCGACCCCAAGGCAGTGATCAGGGTTTGTGAATAAAATATATGCATCTCATAGTTCTCGGAGCAAAGGATCAGCTCTGATAAAAAGAAAAGTTATGGCTTTTCGACCACTCTCTTTGGCATTAATCACTTCGCTGGCGAAGTCGACTACGATGGTTTGAGGTTTGTAGAGAAGAACAGGGATACGTTAGGCGAAAATGTTCTGCTGATCGCGGGCAAGAACACAAATGATATTGTTAGTTCTTTCTCACCACGTTCATACTAGAGGTCAACGAAGAGAAAAGGCACTTTAATTGGGACTTCACTTTGGACTAAAGTTGAAAGGCAAATGAAAGGATTCTTCACAGACTTGAGCGAACTCGGACCACATATGTACGGTGAATTATACCAAATAGTCGACAAGAAGCTAGGAAGCTGGACAATCCATGTGTCATCAATCAATTTCAACCCATTGGACTGCTGACTGCACTTCATCTCTCCAACACTTATACCAATGAGCGCAAAATTGAATATATCATGCTACGGTTCTGGCCTATAATGTCAAGAATGCCAGATTTAAGGATACTTTGGCAAAAATACAAGAGTGCACCTAAGGATCAAAGAAATGACGTAATTGCAAATTTCAATATCATTCTCATAGGGATATTGGAAAACGCTGGAGAACATAAATCCTTTGCCTTTGGGAGCAGCCAAGTCTATATTCCTTTCATCAGAGTTAGAAGGTGAACTAACCAAAACATACAACCTGTGTGCAGCACAAATACAGGATTAAGGTAGGGGTTTTAAGAGAAATCAAGATACTCAACTCTAGCGGTCTCAGGTTTGCGTACCATGAGATGAAACGCATGTTCTTGCCAATACTGGCATTACCTGTATCAGTATGCAGACTGCTGTTCGTCTTACTACTTCGTCCATCTGTCCCCAGAATAGGTCAATAAATGATGATAGCATGTTTCTACTAATCCTTCTGAGACTCAACAATCGAATCAAATTAATATCATGGAGTGTCTCAATAGAAATATAGTAAAGATATAGTGCTGGGTGATGCTTTTAGGTCTGGTCCAACTTGTAGAATGACGTCTAAACGCCGACTCAAGATAAGATATCTGGTTTATATGAAGGAGCGACAGCAATTTATCAAGACAGTAGAGATCACCTTTGCTTTGTAATTTTACAGTTTATTTTTAGAGGGCGGCAAATTTTAGCAGGTTTTTGCTTTTGACTAACAAACGTCCGCTGTTATTTGGATCCACTATGCCTTTGAGACTATATTCATCGAGGAGAAGTTCCTGAATCTTAGGCATCAGAACCCGTATACCATCTTCGCTACCGTTCCCTTTCCCTACGACTATGATTAGATCTTCATTACAATCATAGACAGGTTTGGAACTCGATAAAGAGTCAATTACATTTCGTAAAGCTATCTTTCCCATTGGTACTGAAAAATGGTGAAGATCCTATTGAGAAGAGAAGGTGACATTATAAGCCTGGGTTATACATACAATAATGACTTATACATCACATAAGCTACTCACCATGACTCTCACTCTGTCGGCATTTGCGTCTAAGGACCATTTCCATGGCCATACTATTTTTTCCTTCAAGGCCTCGCGATAAATATTTTCTGCAAGTTCCTTTTGGTCTGCTTTGTCCAGTGCTATGAGAACACTATTCACAGTTATAAAGTTTGGTCTGATGTGCTTCCTCATCCTTTCGTACAATTCAACAGCTTCTAGCCATGCGCCACCTTTCTCACAGGCGGCGATAGATGCGTTGAAACAAAATTTGTTCGGAGGGATCGTTTTGTCGCTTGTCATTGATTTTAGGATTCCTATAGCCCGTTGCCATTGCCCTGTTGCCTCACACGCTGATATGACAGATGAGTAAGTCTGCACGTCTGGAGTAAGACCTTCCTCCTTCATTCGTCTAAATAGAGATAATGCAGCCTCCCACCACTGCAATGAAAGAGGATCGTCATCGTTGAAAGCAGGTTTGTGTCTGCTATCTACTTGAACCAAGCTTGAATCGTCCAGTCGCTCTTTCCTTCTCATTTGCCTTCTCTTTTCATGTTCAGCTTGGTTGCATGCGAAAATTGCACTTCTGTAAGATCTGTCATTGGGAGTGACAGAATATTTGAAGCTCTCGTTTAGTATCTTGATCGCAATATCTGGCCTTCCGCTTCTACCGGCAGCGGCGATTAAAGAATTCAAAGCATCAACGGAAGCCATCTGCTTTCCGTGATCCTTCGCTGTCCCGTAGATGTCAAGAAGATTAAGGCCCTCCTATTCGATTGATCGATGTAGAAATCAATGAGATCCATGACAATTGTATGGGGAAAAATTAAAAGAGATTTTACATACCTTCCATTGGTTCTCCTTTGAACATGCAATCACAGCGTAGCTGAGAGCAGAATATTCGATGCGCCCCCTCCCAGTAGCCCCCGTAACAATATCACTTGTATGCAAGATAATGATTGCATCCTGCCATTTGACAGGGTTCACCGTTGAACATACAAAGAGCATCGAAGACAAAATCTGTGCGTTGGTTCGATCAAGGGACTCGAAAATTCTGAGAGCATTGTCAAAATCATTCAATTTCCCATAAGCACGTATGAGGCTGTCGTAAATTGGACCACTGATAATCGCCCTCCTTTCAAAATCGCTTAACAAACCAAGCACACTCTCTAGACATTCAACTAGAGAATCTGGAGGGGAAGAGCTTTTTTGGCAGGCAAGAGCTAGCTTTTGAAATGTGGTCGCTGCTAGAATTACCTTGTCATGTTTCATCAATCTGAATAGAGAACAAGCTGCCTCTTCTTTTCCCTGTGACCCTAACACTGACAATACTGAAGTGGTCAAGGAAGTGAGATAAAGAATGCCTGAGAGATGCAATAGAATAAGGATGAAACTTACCTCCGTCGTAGGCAACTGCATTAGGAGTGCACTTATTTTTCCGCATGGTCTTTAACAGAAAAACAGCCGCCTTTGCATCTTTGCACGCTTCAGAAACCCAGATGGCTGCTGAAAACATGAACATATTGGGCTTGACTCCGTCTTTCTTTTGAGCCTCTCCAAGTAACAATAATGCACTTTTAAGATCTGGAGGGTCTGCCCTTTTACAGACCCCAATAGCATTTGTGTAAGTAACGCTAGTTGGTTTCATAGCAATGTTACTGACCCCTCCCGACATTCGAATCTATGCAAAAGTAGACATTATCAGAAGAATATCGTTAGCTTTCTATAATACAACAATGTTGACAAAATCAACAAAACAAATTCATACTCACTTCCTCCAAAATTGCAAAAGCTTCTTTCGGATCCTCGCAAGATGAGAGCAGTGTATTGTATGAAATGATATCAGGACGAACAATATGGCGTTTGCCATTTATCTTTGAGGTGAACTCTCCAGCTCTCACCCTCTTGAAAAACGCTTTGGCTCCACCATAGTTACCAGCGTGGGTGAAGGAAGTCAACACGGTATTCACTGAAACAAGATCAGGCATGGCACTTATGTCTTCACCACTAAATCTTTTATGCTTAGAAATAATAGCTTCCTGAAAGAGATGTTCTACTGTCCCAGCTTGCATATTCTCAAATAGCTCCAGCGCAGTGACATCGTTGCCCTCTTTGGACAAAGCGGCAAAAACTGAATTGAAATGAAGCGTATTTGGACGGACCCCGCTTACAATCATTTCCCCCATGAGTTCCATTGCCTTTTCACCGTTACCTGCCGTGGCACATGCCCTTAAAGCTGCTCCCCAGACTTTATTGAATGTAACAGGTACCTTTGTATTTCGTTTCATTTCATCAAAAATCGACAAGGCTACACGTAGTTGACCAGCCTTTGCACAAGCGTGCAATAGAGATGCATAAGTTTGTTCGTTTGGTTGAATGCCATCCCGAGGCATTTGTTGCCGAAACAACGACAAAGCGTTTTGCCACCCGTTTTTCCCGTTATCTGCAGCTCGGCTACATGCGTGGATGCAAGAGTTGTAAAGATGCACATCGATCTCAATCAAATCTTTGTGTTCCTTCGCTCGTTTTAATAAGTCCATCGCAGCCTTCCCCCCATCGACTGAAAGAAACACAGCTGTAAATGTATAGGTGCTCGGTGGTATTGATTTTGCGTCCATTTCATCCAATAATCTAATGGCTTGAACCCTAATCCTTTGGTTCGAGGCTTGGGCGATTGCTGTTATTGCTGCAGTGTAAGCATATTGCGCAGCAGAAATATCCATTTTCACCGCAAGATGTCGAAGCAAACAGATCATGGATTTGTAGCATCCATTTGCTCCAAGCAACCGTATCAAAGAAGTTTGATCTCGGGGTATGATTAGTTCACTCAATGCAATATCCGTTCCTTTCTTGTTGGTAGTTTTCATATTAATCAGCTCTCTTGTTAAATTCTGAAGAGCCTGTTTACTTGTTGCTGATTGAAAATTTATCAAAATTCGCTGAGAAACGCTTGCGTTCGATCGAAAGTATTTGCCTCTTGCCATTTGTTCAGCCGCTTCCAACGACATGTAAGAATCAGACTTATTGATAGTAGACCCCAAATCAATCTTATTGATTGTAGAACCCGAATATTCTTTCTTCACTTTACCGATTTTACCTTGCTGCCTGTTTAAAGTTTGATTTCCCCCTTTTCTTGTTGCATTTTCCTTCCTTTCTGGAATTAGTTTGTCATTTGTTTCAATAAATGCGTATTGATTGGTCGTTCTCTCACTCGGATCGCGTGACCTTGGTCCTCGAATTGGCATTGCATCATTTGGCTCCATTGACAAAAGTAGCAAAGGATCAAAGGATTGCGATATTTGACGTGTTCTAGTCGATGGTAGCGGGAAAGCTACTTTCATTTGTTGTTTGGAATCACTTGTGATGCGAGGACGAGCATGCGCGCTTACTACTAGTAGGCTGCCACGGTCAGCAACAAAGGTTGCTCCCACTAGCCTGATAGCTTGAAAGACGCATATAATAAACTTTACCATCGTCTACTATTTGGCGCGCATTGAAGTCTATGGCTGCTCAATCACAGATGTAAAACTGTTGTTGGATGTGAGGACGTGTAACGATTTGTTGTAGGCGTGGTGGATAGTAGCAGGAGTGGAGAGTAGTGGCACCTGGCACCAAAACCTTTTCACTTTCTTCTTTTGTTAAAAACTGACGACCACCATCATGAAGGGCTCAGGAATCTTTCTAAAAAGCTAGTATTTCGATGTCCTAGTTCATTTGAATTTGACGACTCACGTAAAAGAGAACAAAATTGGTATCTAGAGACATCGGCAATGGTTTATTGCAATTCCTACTATGATATCTCAATTCTCAATGCAGTAAACGACCAGTACGAATAGTATGTATCCAACACAATATAGATACTATATAGTAAACTGAAGTCCTGTGTAGTGAGAGAAAGCAAGCTCACAAAATTGACGATAGCATGTAGGCGAACCACCAGCACGCCGAGGACGGACCAGCATGGACCGGATAGCAAGAATAACAAGAATGTCAAAAAGGGCTCCTCGTCGCCAAGAAGAACCACTGTCTGATAGTTGGATCCCATCTCGTCTTGATAGGAGATTTGCTATTGAATGTCTATAAGACAAGCCTCTGCTGGCTTCCTCTTGGGAGGAGGGAATGTTCTCATCATCATGTTGTTCCCGCTGCCATCGTCCTCCATGATCATTGATCACACATATGCGACGCAGACTGTGTTGTATTCTCTCATAGTGCCATCTTGAATTCCTCCATCTCTGGCAAAGAGATACGCAGGTGATCCCTTTCTGCGAACGAAATTACTTCCTCGCTTTGCATACGTAATCATCCTGTCGTACTAAAATTACAGCATTTGTCTTCTGAGGTAACTTCTTTTCAGGTCTCATATATCTCCACAAATGTAGGTACGTACATTTCTGGAGTGTGACTATATTGAGTTTGACCATTCAACTCTCAATGCATCAGCTCAGATCGCATATCGGACTTTTTGAACACGTTGTTAGTCTATCTGTCGATATTGCTTCCATTGTTCTATGAATCAGAGATGGTATGAATAGCAGTTGTGACAGGCACCGCACCTCAGTTGCTTCGGTAACCATGCTTCATCTAGGTTCCATGAAGATCTTAACCCTAATAGCTTGCAATATGATGCTTTTTATCAAACATAACAAATAACAAATAACACAGTGAGAAATAATGGAACGGTTAATTTTAAAATGTATGTTGACAAAGGACGTTAAAAAACACATCTTTTCAGTATCAAATTATGAGGTACCATAACCTAATAAGCAATTGTTCATTGTTCAACACAAAAATCACAACATCTACATTCAACATTCAACATCATCTGCATCTGACATCCAACGTCCATTATCACTTTCAACAACATTACTTTCTTTATAATGACGAAGGGCATCTTGACCTTATACCTTCTAGCTCTCTACCAGAGTGATGTGTGTGCTTTCAGCACTCCGCAACCGAATCGCCAAGATTTCATTAGGAAACTGGCAATAGGAATCGCATCCGTGGCCCTTCCTCAAGTCGCTAACGCTGCTGCGATTGAGAATTCGGAGGGCCGTATCCTCAGAAGTGACAAATGTGCCTATGGTGAAGGTGAAGGTTGCGAAAGTCTAGCAGGAGATAACGAATTCATCAAAAATCTGCAAAGAAAAAGTGCAGAGAAGAAGGAAGCTGTTCAAAAGGTCTGTTTCGTATTTTATGCTGCAGGCTGCAGCGCCCTTGTTTTTTATTTCCTTGTAACTGACGTTTATCCTCTCTTGTTCGTCTCAGGAAAATTTAATTGCCTACCAGCAGAAGAATTATCCTGACTTCTTTGCAAGTCTCAGTCCACCGAAATATATGGTCAAAAAGAGTGATGGGACATTTAACTTGTATGATGATGTAGAATTGTCAGAATTGAAAAAAGCAAATAGAATCAAAATGGAAAGACCTACTGCAATGGGAGGGAAGGTGCTAGATTTAACGCAGAAACCAGTAATGGTGTTGGTGGAGTAGTTTTATCGGGCTTGCTAAATGATTGCGTGTTTTTAATAGCGGCAGAATGATTGGAATTCGTCATGCAGACAACAACGATTTTTAAATACTACTCGACATGCGTTGTACGATGACTGTACGAGGAAAGAGTAGAGATAGATCATGAATTACTCTTCTGCACAGCTTGTAGGTACCTAGCTATGATGATAAATTGGTGTGTGTGTCAGGAGTCAGGAGAGGTCAGAGGTCAGGAGGGATGGATGATGGATGCAAGTAAACCTGAGATATCTTAAAAAAGTTTTACAATACAATATTTTATACTTATAATAGTAGTGCAAGGTAGGTTACAAGTCAAAGTATCCAAATAGCCTTTTTCCAGCGAACCAAAAGGAGGTGAATGTTAAAAAGAGGTAAAAGTTCACCATTCTTATTCGCCATTCACCATTCATTGCATGTTGCCTGCTACATGCTACATGCACCATCATGCACCCATCATCAAATGGAATGGAGGTGACGACGACCCGTAGCTATGTGTTGGTCATTGCTCATCCTGACGACGAGAGTATGTTTTTTTTACCGATGATACGCAATATTCTTCACGATGAGGAAAAGGGCAGATCATCACTGCACATTCTTTGCCTGTCCAATGGAAACTATGACAATCTAGGTACAATCCGTGAGCGTGAATTACATGCTGCTGCAGCTTCAATATCACGCCAAATCAAAGTTACAATCATAAACAGTTCCAATCTTCCAGATGGCCCAAATAAAATCTGGCCTTCCGAACTAATTGGGAAGATACTTTCTGGATATATCAACGAAGAAAAAATTGACAACCCAGTATTGGTAACATTTGACGAAGGCGGAGTCTCAGGCCACACGAATCACGTGGACACTCATCGCGGGGTTCTAGATTACTATATGAACGAAAAGAATCATCTGAATTTAGAATTATGGACTCTGAATTCAATTGAAAACTTTATCAAAAAGTATTTCCCAATCATCACGGTTTTACAACTCATTTTCATGTGGATATTGAGTTGTGGTCGAAGTCGACACATTAGAAAGAACAATTCAGTAGAAATGGATCAAATTACTTTTATGATGATAGAGCCTATTCTAGTATGGCGAGCAATGAATGCTCACTATACTCAATTTGTATGGTATCGCCGCCTGTTTGTAATATTCAGCCGATACAGCTATGTGAACGACTTTACAGTGCACAGACGCAAGAAGATAAATTGAGAAGAGGACATACAAAGTAAGATATTACTATATACCCCTATTGATTTAAGAAGAGAGGCCTCACAGCTAGGCCATCTTCTCGTAATTTCAGAAATCTATTCCCTCCCAATTGTAACTAATAAGTTGTAGATACTAACAATCACAAATCCACAGTATTTCTGTCCCAATCTGCAGTTTCAATTATAAGTCAATAATGTGCACTTCTACAATCCATACCATAGAACTGTGCTTGTCGAGTAGCCTCCATCAACAACAGCAAGAGTATTGGGGTCTTTTGGGCCATTGATCAAGCATGAAATGACTCCTCCGCTCCTGCTTCCACCGGATTCCAGTCTAGAATCCCTTGCAGATTTTTCAACAAGCATACCATTAATTATAGTCCCATTCGATCTCTTTGGTGCAACAATCACAACGTCTCCTGTAGGGATATTGTCCAAGGCATCCTTCATTTCCCTTGATATAGTATGCATCTGTTGCCTGACTATCGTAACGAACGCGCACCGATGCATGACCTCCATACTTATCAAAGGAAGATACTGCAGGTTCCCAATCATCTGGAATGCTAAATTGATTTGGACCAAAAGCCATCCAAATGTCAGTAACAGATCCTACTTTACGCTGATAAAGTTTCTTCATAGAAAATCCACTTTCGAGAAATGCGATCATTTCAGCTTGCTGTGATTTATCTGCAACATTTACAGTGATGCCCTGAAGTACTGCTTTTGAGTCAGCATATTCTGGAAGTGTGCCAACAGCGGCGTCAGCAGTGATGGGTGTAGACAATGAGAGCGCATTCATTGTCACTAACTTTCCCTGGCTGGATGTGCGTCCTGGGATCCGTGTTTCGTAGCTCTCAAGGTTAACAAAGTAGATTCGTTGATTTTGGATCTTGGAATTACACCG
>Ga0306864_1000334_pt1 | contig 22703 bp, 15 predicted proteins | sample AntRauTorckE5430_FD_190448 | JGI IMG/M metagenome (GOLD analysis project Ga0306864, IMG submission 190448) | Saline lake microbial communities from Rauer Islands, Antarctica - Metagenome Torckler E5 #430 (v2) (version 2) | ecosystem: Environmental > Aquatic > Non-marine Saline and Alkaline >...
TGGATACTTCTATTCTCTGGTAGGCCTTTTGCTGGCACGAAAGAAGGTCATACATAGAAAATAGCAAAATAGAAGATACTTGTTGCAAAGACGCTGGAAGAAGAAGGATGGTTGTGTTGTGTTTCTTCTTTCTTCTTCTCGACATCATCATCATCCATCATCCATCAGCATTATGGACTGACCGACTGACTGACTTCTGCAATGAAATCTAAATTCCGATTATCTTTAACCTCAATTTACGTGATAACAGTATCATTCGTCAAACGAGTATCCTCCTCAAATCTGACGAAAGCAACAACTGCTTCCTCAATGATGTCAACATCCACTGCTACAGCTTCTTGTGATCCTGGAGCACTCGCGGAATGGGCCATGCAAGCCATCGAATCAGCTGAATCAGAATTTAAGAATAAGCCCAAAACTGTGGATCCCAATACAAATAATAATACATTGAATCAGCAATCCATCTCCATCGCAAGACATTTCCTAATCAAAGCTTCTCCCAAGTTTCTCCAATCTCCCATCTCCTCCGACGACGATAGGCTTGTCAAGGTTGGAAGATCCATTTCTGATCTTGTTAGATTTGATAAGGACCAATCAGGGCAAGACGCTGCACTTGAAACAAAGGATGGCTATGTCCTTGTTGAGGGAGAAAAGGATAATTCGCTCGTGCAGGGATTGTCACATGTGGTACAATCTTGTGATATCCTATCTGAGATACCCAATGGTATTCTAAAGATTCCAAAGGTTCGCTTTGGCAGTACGGAGCTACAAATGCCCATCGTCACACTGGGAACCATGAGATTCCAACAGAGCTGGGGACAACAGATTAAAGACATGGATGAAATCAATGCTAGAGGCCAAGAAAATCTGCTAGCAATTATGAGACACTCAATTTACAATCTAGGTATGAACCATGTTGAATGTGCAAGGGGATACGGATCCTCTGAATTACAGGTGGGAGCCGCGCTCCAAAAATTGTATAGCGAAGGCATCGTCAAACGAGAAGATTTGATTATTCAGACCAAAGTCGGGGCAATGAATGTAACAGATTTTCGAGACACGTTGGAAAAGAGTTTTGCAACCTTGCAGGTGGATTATGTTGATCTCTTCTCCTTTCATGGCTTGAATCTTCAGTATCATTATGATCTCATTTTTAATAATCCAAATGGGGAAAATTTGATTGACATTGCCAAAGAATATCAGGCAAAGGGCAAGATCCGTCACATTGGTTTCTCGTCTCATGCCCAGCCTTGCTTCATCAGAAAGTGCATTGAAACGGAAGTCTTTGAATATGCAAATGTGCATTATCATGCGTTTGGGAGCTATACTGCTTCCGGGGGTGGAGAATTTGGAGGAAATAAGGATATTATTCGATTGATGAAGGAGAAGGATATGGGTGTTTTTGTGATCTCTCCTTATGACAAGGGGGGAAGGTGAGTAATTCTCAATGAAAATGTGCAGCAATTAGGATACTAGCGCTACAACTGCTACCATAGAGTCCTTACCAAAATATATCCGACAGCGCTCATTCAAAATAATGCATCTCACATTTCCCCCTTCAATTAAATTTTGTCATAGACTTTATGCACCCTCCAGAAAACTTCGGTCCTTGACTCTTCCAGAGATGGAACCTATCCAATATGGCTCAATGTGGCTCTTCAGTCACGGCGAATTTGATGAGGAAAGTGCCCCTGTCCACACCATGACTGTTGGGGCAGCTCGTCCGAGTGACTTGGACGAACCTGCCGTTGCCGCTTTCCTTCACGCAGCAAAGAAAGATGAAATGATTGCGAAGGTTCGTAATGTTTCGAAACGCCTACATGATGCAGAGATTGAGGTCTTTGGTGAGAAATGGGCCAAAAGCTGGTGGGTTGGCGTGCCGAATTGTGATACAGTGAATGATGCCTACAATTTTGGGCAGATGGTTTGGCTTCATAATATTGTGAAATCGTGGGGATTGCTTGACTATGCGAAGGAAAGGTACACCTCCACGTTTGATACTAATCTGAAGAAATGGGACTTTGACAAACCAGCGAAGGAAAACATCGACAAAATGCGAGGAGGTTGGGGATATCAACCTGGGATAGCCTATGAGCCTGGCAAAGATTATACAAAATATCTTGAGCATGTTCCTGAGGAAAATAAGGAGAAAGTCTTGGAAGCAATTCAATTTGCATACAAGTACTGCTCTTCTTCGAGCGATAAGTCATCAATTGAAGTACCAGCAGAGTGGGAAACAGCTTATGACATGAGACCATGGCTGGAATTCCCAAGGCAAAAGTAGGCTGTTTCAAGTTTCAGAGAATCATTTGATCGAATAGAACACAGCAACATGAACTAGTGGAATTGTGGCGCTCACTGCAGAACTTGTGCAGCCTGTTTGGACTATTATTAACCCCTACATTTGGTGCAAAATGCACTTATCAACCCCCAAATCACTACCACATACAACAGAAAATAGATAAGACTAATGCACATATTTTCAATGGCCCATTACATTATTCTTGCGTTGCATGACATTATTTGAAATGTACAGAACCAAAGCGGCAAGGGAAAAGATAGCTCTAACTCTCGCCAGGGTGGTGGGATGACGGATGACGTCCGCTTCTCAATTCGAAAACCAACAGGCGTTTCATGTTCAAAAGAATGATGACCGTTCGTTGCAGATTACAGAATACTCATGAAAGCCATCCAAAAAGTGGGACAAAGTTGTTGCTGTACCATTTTTATTCATATCATTCCGACAGAACAATTTTGTCTTTTGTCATCTGCATGCTATCAAGTACGAGTATGATAAATAGAAGAGCTTTCCAAGAAGTTTAATTACTATTCAAGGTTTTGTAATTTAATATAAATTACAATCAATGCATATCGTATTATCATATAGTTGAAATCTTTTGCTTCAACATTGTGCATTCACAACGCACTCACGCACACTACTTGTTCTTGTTGTTAACTTCTTTTTAAGTAGTGGTATAAAAAGCGAGATCCAGCGGCGGTTTCTTTCTGGCGATATTATTGGTGGCGATGATGATGATGATGATGATTCGTGCCAACGACAACTGCGCACAACGGTCGTAAACCCCCCAGGTTGGACTCCGCGAATAGCCTTCTTATGAAATTTTATTCCTTTGAACACCATCTGGCGTTTCATTTTTAAAACAATGATGCCCGCCCACCCCAATACAGCCGCCCGTTGATCTTGGTTGAATAATCTCGCGATGATGCGACGTGAATTCAACTTCAACTGCGCACAACGGTCGTAAACCCACAGTTGGACTCCGCGAATAGCCTTCTTATGAAATTTTATTCCTTTGAACACCATCTGGCGTTTCATTTTTAAAACAATGATGCCCGCCCACCCCAATACAGCCGCCCGTTGAATCTTGGTTGAATAATCTCGCGATGATGCGGACATGCGACGTGAATTTATCTTTTCATGAAAGCCATAAATTTCGTCCTCCATCATGAAGTCTTTCGCCATCCTTGCTCTTTATCTATTTGCTAGCTCTGCATCAGCTTATAACACTGATACTTTCATCGCCAACTTGAAGGAAAGACATCTAGCAGAAGAAAATGAGAGCCCTGGCAACGAGTTCTTAGAATGTGTTATGGCTTCAGCCGAACCTATCATGGACTCTCTCGAGCTCGTATCTGGCTTCCTTATGAATTCAGAAATGAGTGATATTTGTTCTGATCTAAGTGATTGCGACCTCGGAGGGACCGATCTCGTTAAGGAGGTCGAAGCTGGCTGCACCGATGGAAAGATTATCTTGGAAAATGTCTCCATGTGCCAAGATACGATCGATGCTATCAAAGAAGCCGTGCCTGTTCTTATTGAGGCTACCGCAGGTGAAAGTAACTTTACCGAGAGTGAAATCGAGTCCATTTCCCAAGTTGTACTTACAGCACTTGATGCCCTTGATGAGGTTCAGATCACTGGTATCCCACTCTGCATGGCTTCGACTTGTCCTGACAATCTTGACCTCTTCGGTACTCTTGGGCAATTCCTTCCAATGCTCGTCGAAGGGGCCACGGCGAATATGCCGGATGAAGAGGCTTCTATGGTGAACCTTCTCGTTGGCGTTGTTTCCAAGGTGATGGCAGGAGCTGATTGCGGTAACCCCACATCTGCAAGTCCTCACATGGTGAATACCGTTACAGCAGCGCTTGTTCTTGGCATGGCTTTCTCCAACCTTTAATCAAAACAGTGGCCTGCTGGATGATCAGAGGCACTTTTCAACGCTTGTGTTGGGACGCGAAGAGTGGTAAGGTTTGACAGTTGTTTGCATAGGCATAGATTTGATAAATATGTAATAAATACGATTGTTGCCTTTCTGAGATCACTTTCTCTTGCATTTCTCCACCCTGTAGACACACACAATATGCTTGCTGGTTGATTTGACACGCAACTAGCACTGAAATGCGGGTTATTCCTATCAGTTGTTCCACATCGATGGCCGTCAACGAGCATGGAACATATATTTTTTTGGTTGACTTCGAACATGACGACTCCAAGATAGTTTGATTTTCCATTTTCCTCGCCGTATTCTAGGGCGAAGATTTGGGAAGATGACCCAGTCATTAATGGTGATATACTACAACAGTACGAGACAAGCGCAAATGAATGGACATTCAATGCATTTGGTCAAGAACCACTCAGTTACGAGGAATAAGCACTGCCATCTACAGTCGAACGAGTCATGTAAGTACTTGTGCCTATACACGAGATGATATCTCTAGTGCCTCCCAGAGACGCATGGACAACTCTGGACCACAACCAAATAAAAATGGTCTACGATAAAATTATAAATAATGGATGAAGGTGCCATCAAAAAAATAATCAATTGATCATCTGCAATTTATAAGGAGCATCTTAGAACTAAGTTAACCAAACACGTTTGCATAATCATCATTTGGTGCAGTTGGGGTCGGGATGCCATCGTCTAGCGAAGAGGTTGGATGGATTCCAAACGGCATCAGTGTTTCTACATTATTTGGGGCGAAATGAGTTGCACTCTGGCTGCCACTTGAACCAGCACTTCCAACTTTGGTGTTTGCCATCAATTCTGTTGTCTCGTGGACGGAGTCATTTATAAACGTTTCTGCGTTATTATTTTGCTCAAGAGATGCAACTACTGGCTGTGAAGGATATGTCGGTGCTGGTTGATCATGCGATGCGAATCCGTAAAAGCTGTCGTCGTTCGATGCCGTGGGCGTTGGTATTCCTGAATCAAAAGATTTGCTTTCGTTCGCATTCTGATCTCCACTAGCAGTGTAATCAAAAGATTCACCAAAGGATGGCAGGCCTACATTTGGAACAAAATTATCTTCCTTGATAGGTGAAGGTATGCCGCCAAATCTTTCGCTAATTACGTTTTGCGACACTTGCGGTTTGGCGGAGAAGACATTGCTCGTGGCATTGCCAATATCGGTGAAAGTGACAGCAGGCAAAACGTCGCTATTATACCCAGATATAGTCCCCGCGTTGCTCGATGATCCTTGTACACTAGAGTCAGTGGCATATTCTGCATTAGGATTGACACTATTATATCCAGATATCGTACCTGTTCGGCTCACGGAGCCCTGGATACTCAAATCCGTATCATAACCAGGAGCAGGGATGTTATATTCTGCAGGCAAAGGAGCGACAATGTTATCAAGCTTTAATGTGGGTTCTTGTGCTGATAAGTAGCTGCCTGCATTGCTCATTCCAGTGATGCTTGCATCTGCTGGTTCTATTTCACCTTGCACTGACACAAAGCTTCCTCCTGCATGGCTCAAATTTGTAACCGGAGCGGAATCATAACTAATCCCTGCATAGCTATTTATATCAGATGCATAACTCATTCCAGTTACACTCGCATCGCCCGGAAAGTTTGTGTGGACGATGTTAGTAGTGCTATTCGTACTATTCGAGGCTAGATAAGATTCATTGTATGTTGGCGCACCACCCATCAAATGTTGGTCTACATTTTGTGTTGGTGCATCTACTGCTTGGACGCTTCGGCCAGGGTCATTCGAATTGTAATATCCATCAACAGGATTCCTACTATAGTTTCCACCCATTAAGCCTGTATCAGAATTCCCACCCATTAGAGATGTTCCAGATTCAGCTGGTCCTGCAGTAGTTGAAGGGTACCCACCGAAACCCATGGGAGCCATACCAGATTTATTCTGTGAAGCAGAATTATCGTAGGAAACATTTGATTCTCCATAACTTCCATAACTGTGATCATATTGAGATTGATATGTTGGTGGTGCATCTACATATTCTTGTCCTCTAGCTGCTGCTCCAAAATCTTCCTTTGACATGGTTGCTGGAACAGCTTCTTGCTCTTGGGGATGTTGCGCATGAATCAAATAATCTGCAAGCTGTATTTCATATGAATCGGCTTCCGCTCTTTTCTGTGATGCCTCTTCTTTCATATTGTTTGCGTTTCTCTGCGCCATGCCAAGGTTATCATGAGCTTGCTGAACTTCAATAGATTTCTGCTCTGCAAGGTTTATGGCAGCTTCAACTTCCTTTTGGTGTTCCTTTTTCCCACCTTTTCCTTTTAGAAATCCTTTCTTCTTCGGCTTGGAACTCTGCATTTTACTTGCATTGTCATTAAGAAGTTCAAATTCTCTGCGGATGTCTTCAACCTGCAAAGACAGTGCTTGGGTGTGGTCGTTTGCTGATTGTGCATCTTTTTCAGCCTGTTCGGCGGCATCTTTCAAATTTGCCAGCATCTGGAGGGCCTGGTCAGGAGGTTCACTTTGATGTGGCTGCTGTTGTTGAGGCTGCTGTTGTTGAGGCAGATGTTGTTGAGGCTGATGTTGTTGTGGCTGATATTGTTGGGGTTCCACCTGGTGCATTGATGCTGAAGGGGCAGACTGGTCATGATAAGATGCAGGCGGTTCTTCTTGTACAGAATGCCCCACGTAATGCTGATTATGATGTTCTGTGAGTACGCTCACTGCATCTCCGAAAGGATTCACCATAGGGTTATTAACTGTAGGAGGATCCACATCCACATGAGATGTACCTCTAGTATGCACACCTCTTACACTCGCCTCTGCGGTGTGAATTGTGTGCGCTCCAATGTCTAGAGCTTCCTTCATAGCATATGTTTCGATAATTAACGCCTTCAAGAGACTATGGAAAGTACAGTAAAAAAGCGGAAATGGATTAGACGCGAATTCCATGTTTCCATCATTATCACTCCTTAATTTACAACAACAAGTAAATTCGAGTACTGACTTACTCCCTTTTCTCCAACTGCGCCTTGAGCTCTGCCGACGCCTCGATCAAATTTGATTTTGCATCAACGACCTGAGATCTCAACGAAGTCAGATCCTGCGAAAGTGTTCCAATCTCACCGATAGCCTTTGCAATTTCATCTTTCACCGAATTTTCCTCTCCGGAGTATTGACCCAATTGAGCCTTGAGTGAAATATTCTCTGCTTGTAATTTCTGCAAAATAGATCTGACCTTTTCAAGCTCTGCTAGACTACTAGATGATGAACCCGCTGGAGGATTCAATGCGGGAGGAGAAAGAGATGAACCAGCCATTCCATCGCTAGACAAAGATGGGGCTGACTGAACATGTGCTCCCTGTCCCTGCATACCCTCAAATGCATCTGAAATGCTAGAGGTAAGCCTATTCGCTCCTTCTAATGCTATTGGTATACCAGATGGTGCATACGCATTACCAACGCTAATAGTCTGCTGGATAGCTGGTGCATAGGCATCACCACCACTAGAAGTATGCTGAATAGCCGGTGAATGATATGCATCACTACTCATGGTATGCTGAAGCGCCAGAGGAGGGCCTTGAGATGAATTCTGCCTGTGCATCGGTGCTACAGGTACCTGCCCCTGTCTGGGAGGAGAAGGGACCTGCCCATCAGCAGTACCATTCGAAGTCGCAGTTGCTGCACTAAGTTTATCCTTGATTGCCTTCAAACTAGGTGGCAACACGGGTGGAAGGGGAAGATTCTTTTTACTGATGCAAACGATCAAATGCATGGCCATGGCAAATTCCAACCTATCCAATCTATTGTCAACTGGGTCATCCACCAAATTCCAAATATCCCTCAATGCCTCCTTGGAAAGACCAGATTTGGTGAACAATTCAACAGCTTTAGCGCCATATACAAAATCTTGTTGTGCATATTGCGGAAAGAGGGATTCATAACGGACTTGTTCACTGAGAAGCATGATGTATGGATCCTGAGTTAGAGCAGTTGCAGTTGCAATTCCTGGTGCAACCGATGGTCCAGGAGCAGGAGCCTGAGTAGGAGCTACATACGCAGGCGGAGAAGCAATGAAGCCTTGAGATGTAGCAGTATTTTGGCTTTCCATCCTTGGTGATTGATTCGGAGAAGAAATGTCGAGAGAGGCTTCGAACGGCATGATGGATACACCTGTTACACCATCAAAGAAGGGAGGTCTTATATTACCATCACTCATAAGGCCAAGTCCACTCGCCTGTTTCCCATTTTGGAACAGTTGGATCAATCTGACTGCGGTGAAGAATTTGGATTTATTGAGGGAGTTTGTTTTGGGATGATCGGCCATATTCCAAATGTTCTTCAATAGATCGACGGGAAGCTTGGAGCGCGAGAGAAAATTGACAGCCATGTGTCCATTGATTTCCCCACATTTTGCTTGGTCCGCCAGCGCAAATAATTCATAATAGTATTTCTATGTGAATGATGAAGATAATGTTAGGTTGCTTGCTCGTTTCAAACACAAGCATCGGCGAGGATGCATTCACTCGTACTACAATAGTAGTCGTTGCGCACGGGACTTGACTTTGCAGTCCTCCTCTTTATTTGTATTGACATTGATAACAATTCACTCACCTGTTCATTTTGAGGAGGCTCATATTTTGCAGTTGTACCGTTTCCGGGCGCAGGAGTCGTCATCTGATAGTTTGGATCTTTGGACTCTAGTCGTTGCAGTTTGGAGTCAATCAGCAAGGATCGGATTGTGGATTGTGGATTGTTTGTTGGGAAAGACAGGAAAACTAGAATTTCGATTTGGGTGGGCAAAAGAACCGTTCGAAAAAGGATTTTCTAAAAAATCATGACCAACGGAAATAACGGCCCCACACATCTGCTTGTTGAACTTCATTTTTGTCTCACTTTTCTCACAATGAGTGAATTAAAACACAAAATCTATAATTCATTTTGGTTAGCGCGACTCTTGGCTTCTCGGCTTACTAGAGCATATATCCATCGATCAGTCAAGTACCAACCAATCTGTAGTAATATGGAACCAGCAAAGGGAGTTGGAGGTTCTTTGTGACAATTGTTGCTAATGTACATACGAGCGTCCAAGACCATCGAGCACCACTACCAAATGAGTGCCATCAAATCAAATCAAATCAAATCAAGACAAAATTTGCTGGAGTTCATTCGATATCGGCACGGCAACTAGTGGTCTGTCTTTATTTTATAATCATCATCGAAAAAATTGAGAACATGGAGATGTTTTCCATCTGTACTTGGTGTTCTTACCTGCCTCTACAGGGAGAGGGGGGCTAGCTAGAGAATGGATCCTTTGCCTGGTGTGGCTGCTTTAAACAGTGCTACGAAATTAGAAATCTCTTAATATTTTATGACCATCGGATTGCTATGAACTTTGCAGATCCTGCTGAGTCTTTCGATGGTAAACCTGAAATCAGCCGTTTCTGTCACGCGAGAGGCATGAATATTGCAATATTGCAATGATAACTCACTTTGGTGAGGCAATAGAGCTTGGAGACTATTGTCTTGTGCCACGAATGTGGGTATTTGATGAAGGTGGTCCAATCTTCTTCAACGATTTCACAGTCACAAAAACCTGCCCCTCTATTGAGCATTCCAGCGAGCCGTCAGATCTACCTTCCTCAAATATATCCTTATTACCTTGTTTGCCCCATCAAAAGGACGAAGGCAAACGAGAAATAGTGTACCGAGAATTTGGGGTTGAAGAATCTAGATGTGTGTACCAAAACGTACTCGTAAATAAAATGAGAAGACGAGTGACGAGTGATGGCGGCCGGTGTAAAAGACATGTCTTGAAAACAGAACATTGTCCAGAAGACATTGCATTGCAGTGAATAAGAGAAAGCAAATTTCCATCCTCGTGACGTGCAAAGTAAAGGACATCAAATCAATTTACTTTAATATAGTGCGAGGAAGTGATTGACAAGTGTTGTTGACTTTGTAACTTTGAGTTCACATACTGAAGTATGATATTTAGACAATCGAAGCCCCAATCTTCTTGAAATGTGAGCCCAATGAGTGAGTATTCGTAAAACTAGCTAGAAATTAAAAGCAGAAGTCGAATGAACGTTCATCAGCAATAATGGTTAATCATATTGTAGAATATTGGGCCATAAGAAGGTCACTTGCCCTCAATCACGCCATTGTGGACAATTGAATGATAAACAAAGGCACAAACATTTCCTTGATTTTACTTGCTAATGTATAAAGGGCCAGGCCTACTAAGTCTCTGGATATCATCTTCCAGGTGTTGCAATTCTTTCTCTTGGTCCTCTTTCCTTTTCATGTCTCCCAACGAGTCGATAGTCACCCGATGACAAATCTTTTGGTAGTGAGAATTGACATCGTCCCACTTCTTTTTGAGGGACCAAATCAGTTTCTGTCTCTCGCCCTCGTCCATCATTTCGTATTCTGGTTCCTCTTCTTCTCCTTCTTTTGATTGCTCCTGGACGCACTTTGTAATTATCGATTGTTCTCTGTGAATCTCTTGCTTGACCTTTTGCAAATACTTTGGCACTTTGCCATATTCTTCCTTTTTAAGAAAAGATTCTTCTTCTTCTTTCAGCCTTTTTGGCTCCTGTATGATGGCCTGAGTTGCATTGGATACAATAAAGTTCTTGGTTGTTGTTAGGCCCATGATAGGTTTATCTTGACTAGAAGGCACAGGAATTCTTTTCATTTCCGACTTTCGCTTAAACTTGCCACAGGCCTGCTTGGGAAGAACTTGTCCTTGTGAACCCCTTCGAAGAAATTTGGAAGGGTCTGGCTTCACTGGGGGTGGTCCAAATGTGCTATTAATAGAGCATGTCTGTATAGCAGGGAGCCGGCCAACGTTAAATAAAAGAGCGCGTGCAAGAAGAAGTTCCTTTCCTTTCCTTGCAAACGTACCTTCTTCAATTCATTAGCTCCTTTGCCAACTGTAACTGGTGTACCGTGCAGGCCTAACGTGGAACCTGTTATCGGAGCTTTCGGGTCATACTTTGACCGGTAAATTGGTTTCTTTTCAGCGTGCTGTTTTGGCTTTGGAATCAAGTTGAAAATGGACTCTGTTAACACATTCATATTGATACAATTATCAATCTTTCAAGGATCAGGTAATGTGGGAGAAAATCAGTTATTGTTTCTTTGTGGAGAAAATAATTTCTGACACCTTCGTGTCAAGAACGTGCACAATTAATCATGGAACGGATTGATAGAAGTAAGAATACATGTAAGAATCTGTATTGCCTAATGCATTATGAAGGACGTATCTCACGCTGACTGAACTCAAGCTAGCTAGAAGGAAATGGGTCTAATCCTAATTTGAAGGATTTGGAGATAATTTTTTCTACGAACTCGTATTGATTGTTTCAGGCGATAGATATTGTCATATGCTTGTTGGTTTGCGGTAAGCGATAGATCGTATCAGCTTCTTCTTGTTTTGGGGCAGAAACAACGAAACGAGTCAACAATACGATTGTCAACGATACTGCCGCAATCAGAAACCATGCTGATTTTTCATCTAAAGGTCAGTCACGGTGTGTGAAGGGAATTCATTTGCGTGTAGCCTTCACTAGGACAAAGTGCTGTTCGAATGATTCTATTCTGTAAGCAAGAGAAAGAAACAAACTATGTGTACTCATAGTTCATCAGGTTGTGCTTTGTGATGGTTGCTTTGCTAGCGTGGTGATAGACAGCGAGCGAACGCGAATTTCTATACGCCAGACCTTCCAAGAAGTGCTCACAATGTCGCAAAGGCACTTGGTTTTTACCAATCAACATGGAATGAAAAAGGAATGGTCTAAATGCGATGGGAAAAACTAGAGACATTGTTCATCTGACGAGCGAGATGCAGCAACTCTTCTTGGATGGGATCTAAGTGCATGGGATCATACAAAGACTGGTCTTGTTTCCCAAGACATGCCCAAAATGCAGCGCAGAATCTCGGATTCACCTACCAGATGTGGGATAGCGACGAGTGGTTTGCAGTAGGAGACAACGAAAGGAAAGGCTTGTATACATTGGGATACTACGGGAGGTACAGTGGGGTTAATTCTTCTCAATAGATATATTCATGGTTTGAATTTTGTTAACAATAATAATTTATTTTTAGCAACTAATTCCATTGCTTTGCTGGAACAATCATTTCTGCCGTTCGTATTCCAAAGCCTTACCTCAAGGTGAAAGCATACTATCTTTGCAGTAGTATTATATATGTTGTTAACAACGATAGTCGTTAGTATATGATTTAGAGAATGGAATTAATGATCTTTCGCGTCGCACTACTTTCATTCGTTTGCAAACATCTCTGCATCATCCTTCCACAATGACTTATTTTTCCTCCTCGGCTTACGCGATCTTCCTCTCTGTGTCTTGATATTTGTCTCATCATTTCGTCTTGGTTGATGTTGCTTCACAAGTTCTTTCGCTTCATTCTCTACGTCAAACATTTCATTTGTCACTACCAAGGTCTCTTTGTCACTATTGGATTCAAAAGCCATCAAGGTTTCTACTATCTTTGTTCTCTCTGGACTTGGAATAGATAAGAGAGTGACCTGTACTGGGGTATTTCCTCTTTCGTCCAATTCATGAACGGATTCTGGCCATGTATGTAGCAAGAGTGACACAATACGATGGTCAGCGCGCTTTTCACAAGCCAAATGAATTGGAAGCTTTCCAGAGTTATTGGTCCTCTTAACGCCATCTGGAAAGGATTGGATAAGAACTGCAATCAGTATCAATGGTGCATTCAGAGAGCATGCAATATGAATTGGCAGTAATTTCGCGTCCAATAACTTCTGGCACGATCCTACCCATGTTGATACTTCATCAGGAGCTTCAAAGCAGCGGCTCACAGCAACGTCCCAATTTCTTAATTCTATGATTGAAAATAAAGTAGTTGGAGAAAAGACGATTTTGTCCTTGTGCTCAAGTTTCTTCTGCAATACTGCGAGAATGCAAGTTTTTTCTGGACTGTATTCAGTACCTGATGCAATTTCCAGAGCAGTCTTCCCAGAGTCGTCCATGACAAACAAACTCTCAGGCCATGACTCAACTAGTAGTTCAACAATACGCTCGTCTCCGTGTGCCTCACATGCTATATGCAGTGGTAGTTGACCTTGCGTTGTTTTTTTTCTGACAGCATCAGGATATGCATGGACTAAATCTGAAATAAGGAAGTATGGAGCTCCTAGCAAGCATGCAATATGGAGTGGTAAAAATCTCACCTCCATCCTTTTCTTTGTGAAACTCACCCATGTTGTGGCTTCTTGAGGTATTTCAACTAATGTCATGATAGCCGAGTTCCAGTCCTGAGAATCAATAAAGGAGTACAAAGTAGTAGGTGTTTTCACTACAGTACATTCTAGTTTCCGGGTCAAGACCTTCACTATCATTTTCCTTTCATCGCAGGGTTCTTTTAACGATACTAGCTCAATCGGTGTAAAGCCCTCTTCATCTGTGGCATTTATTGATTCAGACCAAGCATTTATGAGAAGAAATACGATTCTGTGGTCAGTAAGTGTCTCGCACGCCATATGAATTGGTAGCTTTCCCATTGCATTGTACTTGACAGCATTTGGATAGGCTTGGACAAGAAGCGTAACGAGAAGCAGTGGTGCACCAGACAAGCACGCAATGTGCAGTGGAAGAAAGCGAAATAAAGTCTCTCCGTCGGTAGATGCGTTTTTTACCCACACAGATGCTTCGATTGGCTCTTCAAGGAGGCGTCTTAAGGCAATATTCCAGCTTTTAGTCCCGATTGCGGCGTAGAGTGCAGTAGGAGGGCAATCTATGCCATTGCTATCGCCGTATAGAGTTCGCCTCTCTTCCTGCACTCCTACTGGGACGAACTGTTCTGGGTCGTCGCGACATCGAAAATAATCTAGCAAATCAATATCTTCCCCACAATTCAGATTTTCAGAAAGCTTTTTTGTAGCTGCTGACTTGAAATCCTCTAGTGCACTGAAGTCTCCTTCAATGAGCCGGCCAAGAACGTTTCCAAACCAATTTCCTTTATCATTTGATACCGGTGTACCTTTCTGCTCGGCTTGTTCCTCCTCCTCCTTCTCTTCCTTATTTGCATTAAATTGTTTTAAACTCTTGACTATTGTTTGGTTACCTTTATCCTTTTGCGGTCCCCTTTCATCACGGATCTCCTCTACTTCACTGCCCTGCCTTTCCATGTGTTCTTCAAGGAAAGGGTCAGGATTTGATTGATTCATCTGGTCCTGCTGATACCTATAGTCCTCCATTTCTCTCAATTCATCCTCTAGATCCATCTCTTGTAGATAATAATTTTCATCGACAGTTTCTCTTTGCGCTATGGGTGCCTCTTCACGAAGTTGTTCTTCATTTCCACTGCAATTCAAATCTGTAACGCACTGGAGCTTCTTCTTACCCGTTTCGCCACATGTAAGGTCATCCTTTACAGCTGATCCATTAAGAGGTGACGTACATGCAGTCGTGTATGCACTACATTTGACGTTATTCAAGAAGTCTTTGTAGAAATCCTTTTCTCTGGCATGATCTAAATTGAACCAACCAGCATCGGCATCGCCACCATTAATTTCATTATACTGTCCACTCTGAATGCCCACAGATCCAACATCCTGATCGTTAAAAATTTGACGAAGCTCATCAATATCATCTCCAAGCTCATGATATACAGCCGCTGTCTCGGTATTCTTTTGCTTAGTCCCATGCATCTTTTCGAACGCCCTCTTCTTGAATTCTGCCATACCCACACGATTCCCTAAAGGCTTTCCCCCTTTCCGATTTCGATGCACGTAGGCACCTTTATTTCTTCCTCCTCCTCGTCCAACTCTATTGCCAGTACTCTTGAGTCCACCACCGAAATCATTGGCATCATTTTTCGTGAATTCCAATACCACAGCTGTGCCTCTACCATTAATGACATATTGTTGCTTTCGGTCACTTGATCGAGCACGAGAACGAGAACGAGATCTAGAGCGATGCCTAGAATGAGACCTAGAACGAGGCCTAGACCTAGACCTAGAATGAGACTTAGACCGAGGCATAGACCTAGACCTGGACCTAGATCCAGAGCAAGATCTATTTTGCCGAGGTTTGACCCTGACCTTGACAAGGCTTACGTCGTCACGTATGACTCTGCCTTCTTGTGTGTAGATCCTAGGCATTGTTCAAGACGTCACACTTTGAAACTTGGCGTATGACTAGCAGTGTGGAGAGTTTCGCAGTAAACGAAGGACGGTGACTCAACAGTATTTACTGGAGTTGCTTTGAACTGACAAGCTTGTCAACCTCAAAATCTACGATAGTCAAGTTAGTGTCGTCGATTGTCGTTGAGTTCTTTGTTTGTTTGTGATATCAGGTGAGATTGACATTTTCAACTTTCAACTCGCCTGCTAAAAGGTTGTAAAAAGGTTTTTTTCTAGGTGTCCAAATGTCCACAACGGATGTGTGTTGGCTAAACTGGTCTCCGAACTAGCTACCAGTATTGATAGGTACCTATCTTTGATTTGTTTTGTGTATAATAGGTTATGATAACGTCGAATAAGAACTCTACCATCAAACCAAGCATCAAACCTTCACAATTCCTTCACAATTCACAATCTTCCACCTTCCACCTTCCACACAAACACAAAGACGACCTATCGACTTCTCGACCTGTGTAATAAATAGCCACCGGTACCATCAGACATAACTTGTAGAGAGTAAAGAACATTATTGAAATGAAGTTTCCAAAATTTACCACAACCTTGACAGTTTTGGGATTCAACCAGATTCAATCATTCGCTCCTTCTTCCAAGCTGACCAACATTGTTGGAAGATCTGATGGAAGCAATAGTCATAGTCATAGTCAGCTCCAAATGGTGGACCCCAGCAAGGATCTTACTGGAAAAGTTGTCGCTCAACGATATGTTTACAGATTTTCACCAGACAAGTCAGCAGTTACGACACCCTATACCCTCGAGGAACGGCAGTACTACACTGTTGCTGAGGATAGAAGTCTTGAACCGTTCGGTGACAAATGTTTCATTTTTAGAGATGGAGAGAGTAAGGACGATGTCCCACCTCCTGAAGAGAGTCTTAAAAAGGATGGGACGCCAAGAGTATACAAGAGGATCGGAAAAGCTTTATATACAATCAAGGATTTGAGCGAGGGGGTCGAGGAGGAAGATGAGGATCTGCTAGGAGGATCCATTTGGGAAAGCACTTTTTGTTTGGTTTTATATTGCATGGCACATCCTGAAATTATCAGGGGTAAAGGGATGGAAGTTGGAAGGTAAGTGCTGGCCCATTTATTTCACTTCAAAAAATATTTATTTTGCCGCTCAATCGTTATTGATCATTGTGCGAAACCTCATCTTTAGCGGCATGGGATGGGGAGGAATCTTGAGCACCATCGGAGCAGGAGTTGCAAGCGGATCTAGCGAGTCGGTGCCATCTGAGGGATATCAGAGCATCGAAGATATTGCTGCCACTCCCGTCGTCGAAGACGTCGAAATTTCAGCTGAAAATCTCATGGCACCTGTACCAAAGAACCTCTCTAAAATTATATTGACAGACTCGAAAGAGATTCTTCTGAATAAATGCTTGGATAACTTCGCTGCAGCAAAGTTCCCTATATCCAAGGCTGAAGTTGGGAGCTTGGATTGGAATAGGCGCGTACCTAACGATACGAAGAATCAGTTCGATTTCATTCTTGCGTGTGAGTGTGCATATTACTTCCCTCTTGTGCATCCTTTGGCAAGAACTGTGGCCTATTCCCTCAAGAGTAGTCCATATGATCGTACAAATAATGAGCAGATAATCAGGGGAAATTTTCTTCATATTGGGCCTCAGCACAGGGAGAGGCCCATTGATGATCTGAAGCGAAAAATGGGCAAAGGTTATCGTATGAATACAAGTTTGAAGGAAATTGTGATGGAGAGGATTGACCTTGTACCTCTTTTTATTGACAGTGTCGATGATATTGAGTCGCAGATGAAGGAGGAAGTGGAAGGTGAAGCTGCTGGATATGTGGAGTATCAAAATATTGAGACGAGCAAGCATCTTGCTCTCTTGGGTTGTCATAATGAAGACTACGATGGCTTTAATGGTGATTATTTCTTTCCTGCTGAGACCGGGATGGAAGGCAGTTTCGGCGACTCAGCTCAGGAACTTGATTATGGCACTGAAGCAATGTAGAATTTTGGGCAATTAAAGCGATACAGCGAAGCTAATGATGGGTCAAGACGCAAATAAACCTTTAATACTATTTTCATACTACACTTTAGGCTTCATTCGCTTCCTCCTACTTTCTTTTTGACTGTTAAAGGGCATCCGCTTTGCTTTGATCCTTCGACATGTCCATCCTCGATGCCTTTCAGGTACCCCTTCACTGCACTAAATTTATTTTGAAGGCGACCAATCTTCGACTCCCTCCTTTCAATCTTGGCCTTCAATTTCAACACCTCGAGTTCTAGGTCCAGCTTAGTCTGGTCATTATCCTCTTTGGCGCTTTCTCTAAATTCGGACTTTGGTGGAACAACATTCACGGAGGTCTGAGATCTTGGGGAAAGAACTTCGTCTAAAGAATCTCTTGTTGCATCATCTGATTCGTTAATCGCACTCAAACGTGACGATACAGAGGCATTTGCGCTATTCGATATCGAAATGAAAGAGACAATACTATTCTCGTCAATGCGATCCAATAGACAAACCTTGTTCTCTTCGTCTGCTCTCAATTTTCTTCGGAGATCGTTCATCTTCTTTGCCAATACTTGAACGGAATCTGAAAGCTCCTCTCTCTTATCCTGTTCTTCTAAAAATTGTGCTCGCGTGTTGTAAAAGTTTGATGTAACCTCACCTAACTTCACATTTCCTTCAACTAGATTTTTTCTAGTGTGTCCAAACTTGTTTTTGTAATGGTGATGCTTTCTTGTCTGAATCGTCGTAGCTTTCGATAGCGCCTTGATAGCATAGAGCATTTTACCATTGTTTTCACGGAGCATTTTCAATTCGCTTTTTTCTTTCCTTGACATGGATGTAACTGTAGATGCTGTGTGATTTCTTGTGATTTCTTGTTGTTCATCGCGTGATTCTGAAACGTCAATTACGATCATGTTTTTGCTCATGGCGGCAAGATCAGTGCCTGTCTGGTTAGACATGTGACTCTGTTGAGACACATCGCTACTAATGTACTCTTTAGATTGTTGTTCACTTTTTGAGGATTTGCCCTTTTTGGAAGTTTTGGATGTCACGCTACGGCGAGACTCTGAGCTCCGACGTGTCCAGGAAAGCAGTCTCTTAGCAGCAGAGCCTTTGCTGCTTTTGCGTGATTTAGAGAACATGGATTTGCGGGATTTGTGACTCAAACGGGAGTCGCCACTGAGAGTCGAGTAGTCGTCGTGATTCTTATTCTCATTCTTTGGATTGGACTTATCATGTTCTTGCACTTGTCTCTCAATTTCAGCTTCTTGTAAGTTGAATTCAGCAGTTTTCTTCTCAACGCTATCAATGATACCGAGAGTAATTTCTAAACAGGCTAGTTTTTCATCGAAAGAATTCATATCTTCTTGAAGCCATACATTTTCTTCTTGTAATCTATTGTTTTCCTCTTGAAGCTCCACAATATCATTGGTGCCGTCGTATTCATTGTTCTTTTCAGCTCTCTTCATTTCGACAATGCTAGCGGTTTTCTTTGTCTTTCTTGTGATGGTGATACTGTTGCTACTCGATTTCTCGCTGGTCACACTTCGAAGTGAATCAGCATTAACCATAGGAGCCATGCTTGTTTTGTTTGATGCTGAAATTTCCACGTCGTTTGATGTTTGGTTAAAGGGTGATTTCCCTCTGATTTCAATATGCTCAACACTTCCTGCACTCTCATTATTATTGCTGACACTTTCAATGCCAACACTATCATCCGAAAATGACTGCTGCGATGTTGAAGAGACGCTCTTTATCCTCTCAGCCTTAATACATCCAACATGGGATAACCTTTGAGATTTTGATGAAATAGACTCGATACTCTTAGCAGAAGATAACTGATGAGATCGCGACGAGACACTCTTTGCTGTCGCCTGCTCGACACTCTCAGAATAGGATGGTTGCTCCAAACTTGACGAGGCACCATTTGCCGTCACTGACTCAATACTCTCAGGAGGGGATAACTGATGCGAACTTGAAAGTATAATCTTTGCCGTCGCTAACTCAATGCTCTCAGAAGGGCATGACTGCTGCGAACTAGACGAGGTACTCTTTGCCCTCTTATACTCATTGCTCTCAGAAGAAAATTTCTGATGTGAACTTGGCAAGACGATTTTTTTCTTCACTGAATCAATACCACCGACAGATGATAACTTTTGTGATCGCGATGAGACACTATTTGCCTTCGCTGATCCAATACCACCAGAAGAGGATGGCTCTTGTGATCGTGAAGAGACACTACTTCCCCTCGCCGACTCAGAGGGTGACTGATGCGAAGTCACCGAGACACTATTTTCCCTCGCAGACTCCATACTCTCAGCAGATGACGACTTTTGTGAAGTTGGCGAGGAGACTTTTGTCCCCCTCACAGATTCAATACTCTCATCAGACGACAATTTTTGTGTTCTTGACGAGTCGCTCTTTGCTCTCGTTGGCTTAATATAATCAGCAGAAATAACACTATCAGCCGAAGATGGCTGATTCAATGGCGACGAGACACTATTAGCCCTCGCTGACTCGATCCTATCAATAGAGGATGACTTCTGTGATCCTGATGAGACGCTCTTCACTTTCGTAGATTCAATATTCTTAGAAGAGGATGACTTTTGTGATCTTGATCTGTCGCTATAAGCCTCGGTTTTCTCCGCGTTCACATCAATGTCAGAACATAATGACTTCTGAGAGCTTGATGAGAAGCCATCTGCCTTGGCAACTTCAGCACTTACAGCAGAGGATGACTGACGTGACCTCGACAAGGCACTATCTGTCTCAATATCCTCTACATTATCCTCAGTGAACTCCATTTTCGAAGTTGACGTGGTATTGCTTGCTTTAGAAGGCTCAAAACAAACTTTGTCAGCATTCTCAATATTATCATCACAAAGGCGGACTGTTGACTTCGACTTTTGAGAGCTCGTCAGGGAGCTACTCGCATCAGCAGACTCGAAACTCTCACTGCTAATAGCCACTTTGCTACTTTTAACTTCACTAACACTGAATTCCATGCTCTCACCAACTTCTGTTTGTGAGGGCTTCATAGAAACATCCGAAGAAACACTAATGGTTTCTACACTTTTGCCATTGAGCAAGCTGTCAATATGCTTGATGTCAGCTGCATTCTGATCGCTCTGTAATATCCAAGTGTCTTCAGTTTTCAACGTGGTTTCACTAGCACACATATTGCCAAGGGCAACAATATTTTGTTCTTTCGGGATTTCCTCTTCGTTCTGCTCACTTTTATTTGAAGTCGAACTACGAGAATCAGCACTTCTACTTTCGCTGCTTTTCAAACTCCTATACGAGGCAATTAGACTTCGCGCTGATGATAACATGTTTTTTTCCTGGAGACTCTTCAACCTGTCTATACTCGTAGTAGGAGACCTATCATTTCCCTCGAAATCATCGCTTCCACCACTAAAGACACTGTTGACTTTGTCTGAACTGCAACTGCCCATTTGGGAACTTTCATGCCTCAGTGACTCAAGACGTGGCATAGATCTGTTACCATCCTTCTCTTCTGTTCTATTTTCATAGCTATCATCGAAATCATCAGTAGAAATAGCACTGCAAATGCTGGGATCATCTGTATTCTCTAATCTATGATCCACAAGCTCACGAATTTCTTTACTAGAGTCACCCTCGCTCTCGGCCTTGTTCTCACTAGTTCCACTTCCACTTCCACCTGCTTTGGTATTTGATTTCTTCCCCACATCACTTCCAAAAGACGCTGAAATCAATTGAGGCATTGGAGAACTCGACGTCTTCATCAATATCTGATGATCAGTGTGAGTGACGCGATAGGGAGAATTCACTACCAATGCACTCATATCAAGTTCTGAACAGAATTCATCATCCCTCTCAGAACGGCTATAGGATAAGTTCCCAACACTCATAGATGCATCATCCAACTCTTCCTGTTCTGATTGTGATTTTTGAACAAAGAAGATCTCATTGAATTTAGATGGAGATGGCGGTTCCTGCTTTTGGACCAAGGGGTCAGAGTGGAAGGAGGAGAAGGAGGAATCAAAAGATTTATTAACGTCTTGAGATTGGACTTGTTCCAACAGTTTCCTCGCATCATCGATGAGTTTGACTTGGAGGTTACTCCTCGCTGACTGGCTGAGCATCGCTTAAGCTTGCTTTATGTTCTCTTTGCTCTTTACCGTTTTAGAATATGAATCGTGCTGTTACTCTGTGGCTCTCTGCTGTTGCACCCAGTTGCAGATTGAATGAGGATGTCCTTGTTGGCAGTTGGTTGGCGATTTTCTTATCTCAAAAAAATGGCGGTTTGTTTTCCAGGGGTGATTTTCAAGTTATTTTGGCACTTGGCACTTGAACTTGGCACATAGACGCCCTCTAACAAGGCTTTAAAAAAATCATCCTAAAAAAGATGAGGCTGTTTCCACAACAATTTCAATTATCAAATAATAATTTTATCTTATATCACAACGGCGGCAGACTAAGGCGACGACAAGTTAATCTTAATTAACCTATGAGAGCGCCCCCCCCAATCTGCCCGATTTGGAGGGTTTCGATGCCCAGTGCATATTTATGCCCAGCACGTTAAAACGCCTAGTTGTTTTTACCTCAAGAAGGTTGAGGTATGGTAGAAGTATGATAGCAAAGCAAGAACTACAGCAACTTCTTGTCAGCGCCAGAGAAATTCTGACAGGTCTGTATTGCATGCATATGAAGTATTTATGTAAACTCTGCACGATGAACAAACCGTTTGCTATCATAAAATAACAATTCACCAAGATGGATGATGACGAATGCCTTCTCATCGATGTCAAAGTGACCGTGGGTAATTGTGACGCCTACGCAACCAAGCACTTCCGAACGGCAGGGTTAGGCAAGATGTGCTATCCTATTTGTAAACCATGTCTTGATAAAGAAAAGACAATAATTACATACCCTGCTGAAACACTGTCTGACGTCTAGGCCATTCTCTGAGTGTCTGATGACGTCATGCAAAACTAACCAATCTAAGAAGAGGAAGGAGGGAAATGCGAACAAAGCTACTGCCGCTGCTGCCGCTGCTGCCAAGAAGGCAAAGAAGAGGAAGACGAAGTGAGCTTAATTTTTAATTTGCTTATTGATATTGAAGGTCATTGCCACTCTCAATAGCAGCAAATAGTACCTGTCTAGTTGATGTAGAAAGCATAATAGAAGAAACTAGAGTGAGTAGTAGTACCACGCCTTGTATCATCAACATCTAAAGCTAGTAGTTTTGTATGACTGGGCTGAAATACCAGAGGGTTGGCAAAACCCCCCCTCCCCCCCCCCCAAAA
>Ga0306864_1000335_pt1 | contig 22677 bp, 19 predicted proteins | sample AntRauTorckE5430_FD_190448 | JGI IMG/M metagenome (GOLD analysis project Ga0306864, IMG submission 190448) | Saline lake microbial communities from Rauer Islands, Antarctica - Metagenome Torckler E5 #430 (v2) (version 2) | ecosystem: Environmental > Aquatic > Non-marine Saline and Alkaline >...
AATCAAAGATTCAAATCGATGAAAAATTTAAAAGAGTGGTTAAGCGAAATGCTCTGCGACATGAAACCTGAAACCATTACGTCTATAACAGGAAATCAACATTTTCTAAAGACTTTTAATAATTAAATTGGCATTGTAAACGTTTTATGCTGTTGATTTAAAAACTGTGGAATACTGGTGGTTGCCTCAAAATTCTCTTATTTACATTCCTACAACTCTACAATCAATCCTACTTAAAGAGAAATATCGATACCTTTATTTAAACTCTTTAAAATGGAGTTAACCTAGGACATAACTTTATTTACCATTAGTTAATAAACTGACAACTTTGTAATAATCTAAAGATAAATTGATGCGGATACATTTACCTAACTTATTATTTCTTTTTTTATGGTTAGGTATCTTTTATGCTTTTCAGCATTTTTAATATTCTTTGGTAGAGCGTATCAATTTTTCTTTTTTGGAGCTCCTTACAGAGCCATATTTTGGGACGAAAGTCTTTTGTCACCAGTTGTAGAGGGGCTATTTAATTGTTCTTGGCAAGAATATGCCACCAACTCAAAGGTCAATACATTCATAGAAAATCTCACCATTTTAAGTAGTGTAGTTTTTTTAGTTAGTGCTTTACTTTGCCTTTTTTGGCATCAAATAAAACTCCATATTTTAAAAAAGACAATTCTTGGGACTGGTATTTTCTTGTTGTTTTTTATGGGGATTTGTATGGTTAAATCAAAAAACTACGACATCCTTCAATTATTTGAACTGAGCATCCAACTGATCGTTCCATTAGTTATTTTTTTTAATGCCTCTTTAAAGAATATGGATGTATCAAAACTCTCTAAATGGCTTAAAATAGCAGTAGCACTAACTTTTATTCCGCATGGTCTTTTTGCTATGGGACTCTTCTACGTCCCCGGCCATTTTATAGACATGACCATAAAAATTCTAGGAGTTAATGAAAATCAGGCAACGCAGCTTCTATTTATAGTAGGGGTTTTAGATATTATTGTTTCCATATTTATATTCATTCCCAAGTTAGCAAGACCCACACTTGTATATATAATGATCTGGGGATTTTTGACCGCTGTAGCAAGGCTTGTATCCGGATTTAATCCAGATTTTTTTTGGTCATCGTTACACAACAGCACATACCTCACTCTCTATAGATTGCCACATGCTCTAGTGCCTTTAATTATTTATTTAATCCTCCCTAAAACTCACACTCTAACTTTTAAATTACGTACTAATGAAAACTAAATTACTTTTCTTTTTTGCATTTTGTTTGATGACATTTTCTGTTGTTGCAAACAATGACAAGTACCGACTTATTCTAGTAGATGATCCAGCAACTACTATGACCGTCGCTTGGAATCAAATATCAGGTTCGAATTCAATCCTCTATTATGATACTATTGATCATGGGACCAACACCTCTGCATATACCTTTTCTCAAGCGGAGGATAGAGCAATAGTTTATAGGGGAATGGATAATAGGTTTGTACGTCTTACTGATCTAAGTCCAGACACTAATTATTACTTTGTAATTTCTGATAGTCGAGGAGTAAGTCAACGTTACTGGTTCAAAACTTCGACAGATGATACGAGTCCTTTGTCTTTTATAGCTGGTGGAGATTCCAGAAATAACAGAACACCCAGGCAAAATGCAAATAAGCTAGTCAGCAAGCTAAAACCGAATGCCGTCCTATTTGGTGGTGATATGACCGATGATGATACCGATCAAGAGTGGCAAGACTGGTTTGATGACTGGCAACTTACTACAGCAACGGATGGTAGAATGTTTCCCATCGTTCCAGCAAGAGGAAATCATGAAAACCCAATTGTTATTTATAACCTGTTTGACACCCCAACTACAGAGTCTTATTATGCGCTTACTTTTGGAAATGATTTGCTGAGAACCTACACCTTAAATTCTGAAATTTCAGTTTTAGGAAATCAACTGACTTGGTTAGAGAACGATCTTGCTAACTCCACAGAACACAAATGGAAAATGGCTCAATACCATAAACCTATGAGGCCCCATACCGCAGGTAAATCTGAGGGGAATAATGAATATGGCGCTTGGGCACAGTTGTTTTTTGATGAAGAAGTGAGACTAGTAGTAGATTGTGATTCTCACATGGCAAAGACCACTTGGCCTATTAAACCTTCCTCAAGTCCAGGAAACGATGAAGGTTTTGTGATAGACCAACTCAATGGAACGGTTTATACAGGAGAGGGTTGCTGGGGCGCTCCTTTGAGGCCTAATAATGATGACAAAAGCTGGACCAGAAGCTCAGGCTCTTTTAATCAATTCAAATTAATATTTGTTTACCCAGATGAAATTAAACTAAGAACCATCATTGTAAATAATGCAGACAACGTAGGAGAGGTGGCTAACAACGATCCCTTTACACTGCCATCAAATCTAGATGTATTTACACCACCTACTGGTGCCGTGGTTACCATATCTAATAGTCTAGATAACAATTGCAATGTAGTAGGTACCGCTTGTGACGATAATGACCCTTTAACTATCATTGATGAGGAAGATGGTTTTTGTAATTGTGAAGGAGTATTAGCAGAAGATTTAGTTCAAGAAACAATTTTAGTGGCTAATTCTGATGACGATGCTGAAGAGGATCTAGTATCCGGCAGTGTAAATACCTCTCATACAGAATTAGAACTCATTTATGATAACACAGATCAAATTGTAGGAGTTAGATTTGAAAATATTCAAATACCGACTGGTTCTACTATTCATCGGGCCTATATTCAATTTGAAACGGGGAGCACTGCAGCGGATCAAGATCCCACCAATTTAATGATTCATGGAGAACTCATAGGAACAAGTGCCTCCTTTTCAACTCAACTTAATGATGTTTCCTCGAGAAATTTGACACAAAATATGGTGTCGTGGAGTGAGATTGATATGTGGAGTACCATAGATGAAGCAGGGATTAATCAAAGAACATCCTATTTGAATACAATCGTAAACGAAATTATCAATCAGACTACCTGGACTTTAGGAAACGCTATGTCTTTTATATTTTCTGGACAAGGTAAAAGAGTGGCAAAGTCATTTGACTCAGGACATCCACCAGTATTAAAATTATTTTATCAAGAGCCATGTCTAGAAGCAGGAACTATTTGTGATGACGGAGACCCGCTGACGGTTTTAGATGTAGAAGATGGCAATTGCAATTGTATAGGTTTACAGGAGTCTGGAAATCTCACTTTTCAAGTGACCGAGGCAACAGATGATGCTGAGGAATCAGAAACAGGAGGTGTGATGTACACTACGAGCTCTGATTTGGAATTGGTTTTTGATGCTTTTGCAGGTCAAAATAACCAAACTATTGGCATACGATTTGGCAGCGTAGGCTTGCCAGAGAATGCTTCTGTTCTAGATGCACGAATACAATTCACTGCAGATGAAACAGGAAGCGACCCTACTAATCTGCTTATTAAAGGTGAATTGTCTTCGAGTAGTACTACTTTTTCAGAAAGTGTGCTATTTGATATCACTGAAAGACCACAGACGTTTACCGCTGTGCAATGGCAAAATATTCCTTCTTGGAATACCGTAGGAGATGCTACAGATGATCAAAAAACACCTAATTTAAGGACTATTGTTCAAGAAATAATCGAGCAAAGTACTTGGTCTATCTTTAATCCGATGACCTTTATAATGCAAGGTGAAGGAAAACGAACAGCCGAATCTTATGATGGTAGCTCAGATGCTGCACCTCGACTTATCATTGCCTACACACTCAATAATACGTGTCCAAAGGAAGGAACGCCATGTGATGACGATGATGTAACTACTGTAAATGATGAAGAAGATGGCTTTTGTAACTGCGTTGGTCTCTCTACCCTAGACCTCATTGAAAGTGATATTATTGTAAACACCAGTAGCGATGACGCAGAAGAAGTGCTTTTAACTGGAGTGCTAGATATTACTAGTGCTGATTTAGAACTCATTTGGGATGGTGAAGATCAAGTGGTAGGTGTAAGATATAACAACGTGAACTTACCCGACGACGCTTTTCTGTACCGAGCATACATTCAATTTCAAACAGACGAAGACGATTTTGATCAAGACCCCACTAATTTAATTATCAACGGTGAGCTTGCCGACGATAGCACCACATTTATAGATACTAATTCTAATATAACCTCAAGAGCCTTAACCAGTAGTCAGGTAGATTGGAATGCTATTTCATTATGGGATCTTGTCGGGGAAGAAGGTATCAACCAAAGAACTCCATATCTAACACATATGATCAACGAGATAAGAGTTCAAGACGGTTGGATTTCGGGAAATGCGATGACATTCATTTTCTCTGGTAGCGGAAAACGCGTGGCAGAGTCTAAGGATGGTAATGCGATAGGACCTGTATTAAAGTTGTTTTACAGATTCTCAGATCCTTGTCTTGCCTTTGGAACAACCTGCGATGATGGTGATGCAAACACTCTTTTTGATATAGAAGATGGCAACTGTAATTGTGCTGGAATACCAGAAACAGGGACATTAATCTATGACGTGATAAACAGTGTGAATGACGCCGAGGAAGAAGTGAGCACTGGTTTTATATCCTTAACCAGCACTGATCTAGAATTAACCTTTGAAAGTGGCTCCGTAGAGCAATTAGTAGGACTAAGATTTACCGATATTCAATTACCTGCAAATGCGACCATAACAAGCGCTTATATTCAATTTACAGTAGATGACGATAATGATGGAACTACTAATTTGAGTATTGCAGCTGAGGCTAACGCTAACTCATTAGAATTTACAGACACAGCTTTCGATATATCCAGTAGAACACTTTTAGATAATACAGTACCATGGAGCGATATCCCAGCTTGGATAAATGAAGGTGAAGCTGCTTTAGACCAGAGAACGCCTGATTTAAAAACATTAGTTGAAGGCGTATTACAGGAATCTAATTGGCAATTATTAAATCCAATTGCATTTGTTTTTTCTGGAATAGGAGAAAGAGAAGCAGATTCCTTTGAGGGAAATAATGCGCCACAACTTATTATTAATTATGACTTAGGAACGCTTTCTACTGAACGATTTGAAAACATTAAAATTATTATTTATCCAAATCCAGCTCGTCATTTAGTAAATATTGAGTCTGAAATTAACATAGAGCAAATCACCATTTACAATATGTTAGGAAAGGTTATGGTCAGCCATAAGGGCATAGACACGAACGTAACCCTAGATATTTCTAATTTAAGCAATGGGGTCTATTTTATTAGAATCAAGCAGGTAGACAACGATCAAGAACAATCTTATAAATTGATTATTGATTAGCTTCTTCATAGTATTTAAAATCTCTTTTTCAAACTCCCAAACACTAGTGTTTGGGAGTTTTTTTTACTGCCCTTCTTTAATTTTGTATTACTTCCGAATATAAAGAACCTCCCGGGAAATGGTTGCAAGACAAGCGCCTACAAAAAGCAAAGGAACTATTGGAAGGAGGTGATTTAAAGGCGTCTGATATTTATTTAGATATAGGTTATAACAACCTGTCCAACTTTAGTGTGGCTTTCAAAAAAAAGTTTGGAATTAGTCCAACAAATATTTCAAATTAATATGAAATATTGTATTAAACTATAGTTCAATAGGTTAATACAATAACTGTATCTGATTATTTTAAAAAATAGTATACTGAACCTTTTTCATAAGTTATTGACCCTCATGAATAACTTTGCAAGTAAGCTTTGGCCATACATTAGCGTCATAACTAAACATCGCTTGTTTTCGCAAGCGGTATTTAAAAATTAAAATGTATAATTATGGCAAATGTAACTAAACCTATATTCAAAGAAAGATATGAAAATTTTATTGGCGGTAACTTCGTTGCTCCTATAAAAGGTCAATATTTCGATAATGTATCTCCCGTAGACGGAAAGGTATTCACCCAAGCAGCACGTTCCACTCAAGAAGATGTGGATCTGGCTTTAGACGCTGCACATGAAGCGTTTCCCTCTTGGAGTAGCTCTTCAGTCGCAGAACGAAGCAATATGTTATTAAAGATCGCTCAGGTTATGGAAGATAACCTAGAATATCTAGCAACTTTAGAGACCATTGATAACGGAAAACCAATTCGTGAAGCCCGTGCAGCAGATATCCCTTATTGTATTGATCATTTTCGATATTTTGCAGGAGTTATTCGGGCAGACGAAGGAAGTATTTCAGAACACGACAAGAACACATTAAGCATAGCTTTAAATGAGCCTATAGGTGTTGTTGGTGAAATCATTCCTTGGAATTTCCCAATGCTCATGTTAGCTTGGAAAATTGCGCCAGCTTTGGCAGCAGGTTGCACAGCAATTGTAAAACCAGCAGAACAAACGCCAACCAGCGTTATTGTTTTAATGGAACTTATTGGAGATATATTACCTGCAGGCGTACTAAACATCGTAACTGGTTTTGGTGCAGAAGCTGGCCAGGCTTTGGCAACATCCAAACGCATAGATAAACTTTCCTTCACCGGTTCAACAGAAACGGGTCGTAAAGTATACCACAATGCAGCAGAAAATATCATTCCTGTCACTATGGAACTAGGTGGAAAATCTCCTAATGTTTTCTTTCCATCAATAGCTGATCATGATGACGAATTCTTCAGCAAATGTGTTGAAGGGGCATTGATGTTCGCCCTTAACCAAGGAGAGATCTGTACGACACCATCTCGTATTTTAGTTCACGAAGACATCGCTGATCTTTTTATAGAAAAGATGCAAGATCGCTTAAAGTTAGTTAAAGCTGGTAACCCTCTAGATCCAGAAACAATGATTGGTTCTCAAGTTTCTAAAGCACAATGTGAAAAGATTCTTGACTACATCAACATCGGTAAAGAAGAAGGAGCTATTGTATTAGCTGGTGGAGAAGCTGGTAATCATGAAGGCGATCTTTCTGGAGGATACTATGTACAACCAACCGTACTGAAAGGAACAAACGACATGCGAGTATTTCAAGAAGAAATTTTCGGCCCAGTTGTTGCCTTGACTACTTTTAGCTCTACGGAAGAAGCTATAACAATTGCTAACGACACGCCTTACGGCTTAGGAGCAGGTGTTTGGTCTCGTGATGCTCATGAGTTATTCCAAGTTCCACGTGCTATTCAAGCTGGTAGAGTTTGGGTAAATCAATACAACACCTATCCTGCTCATGCTCCCTTTGGTGGTGTGAAAGATTCAGGATTCGGTCGTGAAAACCATAAAATGGCCTTAGATCACTACCGTGTTGTAAAAAATATGTTGGTCTCTTATGACAAGAAGCCTATGGGACTCTTTTAAGTATAAGTGAAATTTATTTTCAATTAATGACCACCCCAGAAAACTCTGGGGTGGTCTGGTTTATGACATAAGGGACTCACGACCTATTTTAAAACTGACTGAAAAAGGAACCAAAAAAGCTAAAATAGTCTAACATTAACGCTAAATAGTTACATATTGCTACAAGAGAGCTGTAAAAAGTTAACCCTTATTGATAAAGGGGCGTTCTTTATGTCTATTTTGATGATCATCATTACATTAAAGTCAACAAAATTCGATAACCAGTAATCCTTAGAAATTAGGGAAAGTATAAATACCCTAGTTAAATTTAAAAAGAAAACTGCTGCTGATGCCCAACCTGGAAGTATTACAAGAAAACAAGGATTATATAGTCGTGAACAAAATGGCTGGTCTTATTAGTGAAAAAAGTCCTTATGAAAATCTCACGGTAGAGAATCAAGTGCTGCATCACCTTTTAAAAAATAAGCGAAAGCCTTATATCGGGGTTATACATAGATTGGATCGCGTAACAAGTGGGGTATTGGTTTTTGCTAAGAAAAAAAGTATTCTTGTGGAATTCAATGAGCTGTTTAGCAGTAGAAAAGTTCAGAAAACCTATTTGGCAATTGTTCAAAAGAAGCCGTTAAAGAGCAAAAAAACCTTGACTAATTTTCTTGTAAAAAACAACATAGAAAAAAGAGCAGATATCGTTTCTTTAAAATCTAAAGAATCTCTAAAATGCATTCTTTCTTATCAAGTTATAGACGAAAACAATTTTGGTTATCTTTTAGAAATAAAACCCAAAACGGGTCGCTTCCATCAAATAAGAGCCCAGTTAGCGCATATGGAACTCCCTATTATCGGAGATGAAAAATATGGTTCAGATCAAGAATACTTCCCTTTATCGATTTGTCTGCATGCTTGGAAATTATCATATCAAATCACTGGCTCCGCTGATATTAAAACTTACGAAGCACCTGTCCCAAAAAACGATTTTTGGAAGTTTACAAAAATCTAAATTTCACAGCTACACTCAGGGAGATAATATAATTTATAAACCACTTCATAAAAAATTTCGCCGTATAAAACGGCATAAGACTTAACTGTAATTTATCCATCATACCTGTCAATTAGATTATGGGTGATAGGCGAAGGACAAATTGGAAGTAGTCACGAGTTTAAGGAGTATGGCATAATTCCGTTTTAAAAACTCCTTTGATTTCTTCTATTGCCACTTCTTTTTTGTGGCCTATCTCAGATCCTTGTGATATTAATTTTACAAGAGGTAGGACTCAAAGCTTTATCCGATCTGCCAATGGTTTTGTTCTCACCTATGTTGCCTTTATTTTCACAAAATCTCTGCTAGGAGTTTACTTTAGGCTTTCCGTTCCTGAGGGTTAGATTCTTTTAAGTGATTAAAAAAATAGTTTTTTAAGGTCTGTTTTAACTAATTCAGGAGCCCCTGACGTGATTATTCCATGACTAAAAACAATAAAAAGCAAGTAAAGATTAAAGGATGTATCGCAAAAGAATAAAACACCAAGACTAAGCCTTGGGGCATTCCACATACATTATGGAATGCCGAACAAGCTTAAGATATATTCAAGCTGCATTAGGTCATAATAGCTCCAAAGCAGCAGAAATTTATACTCGAGTTTTAGCAATGAACAACAAAACGATAAAAAGTCTGTTGGATAATATATATGAAAGTGTTAGCTTAGATTAAAATAAAACAACATCCTAAATAGATATATACCCTATACTAAAGAGTTGAATGGGGTTTATACGGATGTTGTAGGCAAGATAAAAAATCATCTGAACTACAAAAAAACATCAAATTGATAATTCAAAATCAACCGAATAACTAAAATAAATCAACGAACTAGATTGCGCTGAAAATTGAATTTCCAACAGCTCGCCCAAATTTTGGTTATCAATCGAAAATGAAGCTAAACGTCAACTTTTGGCTGAATAATTGAACTAAATTGCTGAAAAAAGCTAGCCTAAACCTAAACTGAAAACAGAAACTCTTACTTCTATCAAACTCTAAAGCCGAACATTTTGCTGAAATTTAAACCCAAATTTTAAAAAGAAAATTAAACTGTAAACCGAAATCCTAAGCGCAATTTACAAACTAAATTACAGGTTTTTTCCTACCGAAATTACCGAAAACATAAACCTAATAAACTAAAAATAAACTGACTAGGGAAATCCAGCCTACAACAAAGTGTATACTCAATGGCTAGGTTTGTGCTGAAACGAAAAGTTCGGTTTTTTTTGCTAAGTTTGTAACTGAAAAACGAAGTGTAGGTGTTTTTACACGCCACTGCGCATACACATGTCCGTTATCAGCAAGTAAAATGAACAATGAAAACGATTAGTAGCAAAATACCAAAAAATAAAATTGCTACATTTAGTAAGTCACTTTACATCGCTGAAAAAGCTTTTTATAAGGAAAAATTAAAACAACGAAATCAAAAAGCCTAACTATAAATAATGAAATTTTTAAAAAAACTCCTTAAATATCTCGTCGTATTCTTTGTGTTATTTATTGCCATATTATACATTACAGATACCGATTATTTACTAAAAGCGGTTAGAACAATCTATTTAAAAGGGCATTCAACAGCGTATTTAGAGGATTATAAACAATTTGAAAATCAGTCTATTGCCGCAAGTAGTAATCCACAAGCTTGGCCAAACCATGCCAATTATAATGTGGTAGAAGAAACCGAGCGCCTTAAAAATGCCAATACCGATTGGGGAACAATTGCCTACGTTATTATTAAAAATGATAGTGTTTGGTTTGAAAATTACTACGACGGTTTTGACGAAAACTCAAAATCTAATTCCTTCTCAATGGCAAAAAGTTATGTTTCAGGACTACTTGGCAAAGCTATTATGGAGGGTTATATAAAAAGTTTAGACCAGCCAGTTTGCGATTTTCTACCTGCTTTTTGTGATGATAAAGCAGCAAAAATGACAGTAGGTGACTTGTCGTCAATGGCATCAGGCACCAATTGGGAAGAAGCTTATTATTCGCCATTATCCATAACAACACGTGCTTATTTTGATGACGATTTAGCCAAAGTAATGAATGGCTTAAAAGTGGTTGACGTACCGAGTAAAACCTATAAATATGCTAGTGGAGATACTCAAATGCTGGCAATGGTTATCGAAAAGGCAACAGGAAAAAAACTTTATAAGTACTTAGAAGAAAGTTTTTGGAAACCACTAGGTAGTGAAAACGAAGTGCTCTGGCAAGTGGATAGTGAAGACCACGATTTGGTAAAAGCGTATTGCTGTTTAGCAAGTAACGCGAAAGATTTTGCGCGTTTTGGAAAGCTTTATAAAGACTATGGAAAATGGAACGGCCAACGCCTATTAGATTCGGCATTTGTTGCTAAATCTCTTACACCACGTTTTGAAGAAAGTCCACAATACGGTTACGGTTGGTGGATGCTAACCCTTAACGGCAAAACGTTTGATATGATGCGCGGTCACTTAGGACAATATGTTATTGTACAGCCTGAAGATAATATCATAATTATTCGTTTAGGCCATCAAAAATCACCAGACGGTACACAGCCTTTTACAGATGATATTTCGTTGTATATTGAGGAAGCTTATAAAATGCTAAGTGAATAAAACCAAGACTGAACATGCTCCAAAATAAGACTCAAGCACACATGAAACGAGCACGTCCAAAAGGTTAGTATTCAATGGAAATGAATAAAGGCGAACAGCATGTGACCATAAAAAAACAATTTAAGAACACATGAAACACATAAAATTCATCTTATCCTTTGTATTAACAGCCGCTGTATTTTATGGCTTAAACACAAAGCTTGGGAGTCTTCCGCCAGTTGGAAAATTTTTGGCACCAGACCAAGGTATTTGGCAAAATGAAACTGACGAATCTATTTCGGGAACTGTAACTATTCCAAATCTTTCAGACGCTGAAACTGTGCATTACGACGCACAATTAATTTCACATATATTCGCACAAAATAATAACGATCTACACAAAGCACAAGGCTACATTACTGCAAAACACTGCTTGTGGCAAATGGAATTCTAAACCTTTGCAGCAGCAGGACGTTCATCAGAAATCATAGATGAAAGTGCTTTAAATTACGACCGTACCCAACGCCGAAAAGGCATGGTGTTTGGCGCTGAAAACAGTTTAGAAGTGCTTATAAAAAAAAGCCTGTTTCATTAGCGCATTTACAAGCTTATAGTGATAACGCGTACATAGCCCAACTAAAACCTACAGAATATCCAGTAGAATAAAAGCTTTTAGATTACAAACCTGAGGCTTGGTCCATAGAAAAAACTATGGATTTACTCATGTATATGAAGGATATGCTTTGCGGTAGAGATTCTGATTTCGAATATACCAATGCACTAAGAGAGTTTGGTAAAGACCGTTTTGATATGCTTTATCCCGATTTTTATGATTTTGATGATCCTGCTATTCCAACGGAAACAGACTGGTCACATATTGATGTAGAGATGACCAAAACACTGCAAAGTGAGTTGCCAATAGATGCGAAATCTGATGTCATGGAACAACCAAATCCGCATAATGGCAGTAACAATTGGGCTGTTGGCCCGAGCAAATCCTATTCTGGTAACCCTATTTTAGCAAGTGATCCACATTTAGGGTTAAATCTGCCATCTATTTACCCGACTGCCAAAACTATAAAGCCTTATAAAGGCATTATCTATGACTTTGCATATGGTTTTGGAGGTATGTGTAACGTTTATAGAGCAACACCACCCTACTAGGCCTAGGCTATCCGTTCCTAAGGGTTAAATTCTTTTAAGTGATTAAAAAAGTAGTTTTTTAAGGTCTGTTTTAACGGATTTAGATGCCCTTGGTATAATTATTCTATGACTTAAAACAATAAAAAGCAAGTAAAGATTAAAGGATGTATCGCAATGCTGTAAGATACTAAGCCTAAGCCTTAAAGTATTCCACACACTTTACGTCATAGTTCTATGGAATACGGAACAAGCACAAGGTATATTTAGGCCGCATTAGCTCACAATAGCTCAAAACCACAGAAATTTATACTCGAGTTTTAGCGAAGTACAATAAAAAATAAAAATTCCATTGGATTTTATACACAAAAGTGTTAGTTTGGATAAGGATAAAACAACGTCCTAAATAGATATATACCCAATACTGAAAAGTTGAATAGTGTTTGTACGGATGGTAACCACAATTAACAAATAATGAAAAGAAGATATATTCTCAAAGGATTCTCGACAAGAGAAGACGCACAAAAAAGAAACCATGAATTTGCTCTAAATCATGGAATAAAGCCAGATTCGACAACAAAGTATATGTTTAGCGCCCATTGCCTTCAAAGAGAAGAGTGGGGTCTCGAAATTCTTGAAGACAATCTCAATTTACTAGACGAATCAGAAAAGACACCTGAAAGGTTACGAGAGATTCCGAACAGACCATTTGTTAATGCTTATTTGCCAATGGTTTTTAGATACCTTGAATCTAAATGGGTTGACGAGTTTTTCAAAAGTGGAAGTTTACGACTTAGCTCCTTTAAAAAGTTTCATAAGCATGAAGACGAACAAAGGGGCGACAAAAATGAAGGCTCAAATATAATTGTTGGGTTAAGAGACGGAGGGCAATTTTTCGCAGTGACAGGCCACGGACAAGATGCATTCGTATTGTCTACAAGCTTGACATATAATGAGAAAATGTACGAAGACTTTGATGTTGATGCCTGCTTTGTTATCGAAAAGCCTCATGAATTTATAAATGCAATTATTAAAAAAATTCCCGAATTCAGAGGATTGAATCATGGTCCATGTCTGTATCAACCAGACAAAATTATAACAAGGCAATCACCGGGCTTTGATTTAGAATCCCCAAAAAGTGATGATGATTCGAATACCAATGATATGGGTGAAATGTTCAATGTCATAAATCAGGCGGGCGGGTTAGACGTTCTTTTTTTAAAGACAAATGGCTATTCTCAACAACATGAGTATAGAATGCTTTGGCATACATATCTTGACCCAATGCCAGAACATATTGACTTAATAGTACCTGAAGCAATACAATATTGTAGAAAAATAGAAAAAAACGGTGGCTAATAACTAAGCATATAGCGTGCCGATAGGCCAACGCTATATGATTTGTTGACTGATCCGGGATTGCTGGTAAGGGGGAATTCGACGATTAGGTACAGACCATACAAGAGGAGAAGGTTGCTCTAGAGTGCTTTGCATCTCTTTTTATTCAGTTGATTATCTAAATAAGGTACTTTTTAGTGAGATCATGCTTTTTTTGTGTGAGAATCTGCTGTTTTTTATCATTTTCCTTTAGTTTGGGCATTACTCTGCTAAGGCTGTTTTTTAATTTTTGTATTTAGTTTATCCTTTATAATTTTTTGGTAATCCTTGGGCGGCCCGTGATTGTCAAAAGTAAAAAGTGTGATCAAGGTTTTCTTTTTACAACTCGGACAACAGCGATGTAAGGACTTCTTTTGAGTGGCAAAGGTTACAATGTGTACCAAGTTTTTATCTCTTAATTACAGTTGTAATAGCGGCAACTTCTCTTTTTTTCAATTGCTGCTCAAAAACCCATAATGTCTTATTCGAGTAAAGCCTTTGGAAAGAATATGGAGTTGAAAATGCCAGTTTTTTTTAAAAAATCAATCACATTTAATACTAAATTTTGTAAAAAAACAACCCTTAGCATGCCATAAAAATAATGATCAATAAATTATTTCTAAAGTTAATGAAAAAATATTGTGGTATCTTTTTCTATAATGAGAACTGAAATAGGAAAACGCATCACAACTACCATGCATAATTAGTTGTTTCTAAACTATTTACGAATATCCCTGAAGAATACTTTATCTGTCATTTATCTTCTAGATTAATTGTTTAAACACGCAACTATCAAAATGCATCATGTTTTGTATTATCCAGCTGCGTATTTTATCCTCTTCGGTTTTTGAAAATTCAAAATCCTGACACCTAAAAGACAAAAGAGTTAAAATTTTTAACGCCTTAATTAAATATTAGAGTTATTTTTTGTATATTTGTCAATTAATGACAAGTCTTATGAGAACTACATTTGGAGAATATATCCGACTTTTACGAAACGAAAGCAAATTAAATTTAACTCAGCTTGCTGCCAAACTCAATTTGGATTCTGCTAATTTAAGTAAAATTGAGAATGGAAAACGAGACTTTGATGAAAAACGATTGCCGAAACTTGCGAAGATTTTCAAACTCAGCCTTACAGAATTACGTGATGAATATGTTACTGACAAAATAGGAAAACATATTTATGAAACAAATTGTACCAAAAAACTTTTAATAGTTGCAGAGCAAAAAGCAGAATACCGTAGAACACTTGATAAATCACTTAAAACATAAAAAAATATGAAAATAGTATCTTTCTTTGCAGGAGCAGGCGGACTTGATTTAGGATTCCAAAAAGCTGGTTTTGATGTTGTTTGGGCTAATGAATACGACAAAGAGATTTGGGAAACCTACGAGAAAAATCATCCAAATACAGTTTTAGATAAGAGAAGTATCGCTGATATACCTGCAAATGAAGTGCCTGAATGCGATGGGATAATTGGAGGACCTCCTTGCCAAAGTTGGAGTGAAGCAGGAGCCTTACGAGGGATAAAGGATAAACGCGGGCAGTTGTTTTTCGATTTCATCAGAATACTTGAAGCTAAACAACCCAAATTTTTCTTGGCAGAAAATGTAAGTGGAATGCTACTTGGAAGACATAGTGAGGCCTTAGATGGGATCAAAGTATTATTTAAAAATGCTGGAATAGGGTACGATCTTTCATTTAAAATGTTGAATGCATCAGACTATAATGTTCCTCAAGATAGAAAACGAGTAATTTTTGTGGGGATCCGAAAAGATATAAATCTCAAATTTGAATTTCCAGAACCGTGTAAGAAGAAAATTACACTTAAGGAAACTATTGAAGACTTGGTTAACTCCGTTGTGCCTGCAAAAGAGAAAAATCACACAAATAGCGAGAATTGTAAAATGCCTAATCATGAATATATGATTGGCGGATTTTCAACAATGTATATGTCGCGAAATAGAGTAAGAAGTTGGGATGAGCAGTCCTTCACTATTCAGGCTGGAGGTCGACATGCACCTTGCCATCCACAAGCGCCTAAATTTAAATTCATTTCTCAGAATTTTCGGATTTATGAACCTGGCAAAGAGGATCTATATCGGAGACTAAGTGTTAGAGAGTGTGCTCGAATACAAACGTTTCCAGATGATTTTATTTTTCATTATGATAAGATCGCTGCCGGCTATAAAATGATAGGAAATGCGGTTGCTGTTAATTTTGCAGAGATCTTAGCGAAGCAAATTAAATCTACGTTAAACGGATTGAAGGTAGGTAAAAAAGCTACAAAAGAGAAGGACTTGTTTTCGTCATTAGTTGGTTAACCTTTTATAGTCTCCAACCAGCTTTATCGAGCTTAAAATCCCACTTTCAAACTTGTAACGAAAACCTATGATATAATCGGTTGTTTTAATAGTTACAGAGTCGTTTCCCCTCTCATTTATTTTAAGAATGTCAGATGCCTTTTTAATTGGAATATATACAAGATTTACTTTTTCTTTTTTATGGTTGTAATCAGCTAGTAAGTGGTTCTTGCCAGTATCTAAGACTAAATTAGCTGCGTTTGCTAATTGGTCTCTATTGAGTTCTACTATTATTTTAAGTAATTCATTTCTTAGAGATCTAAGAAATCTATTCCTCCCCTCATTCGCATGTTCATAGCAATCGTCACTAAATCTAGCTTTGGAAAGTCCTTTTCTAATAACGTCTTCTCTAATTCTTTTTTTAACTACAGATATGCTGTTAATATTTGTATGTAAGATCGTGTTTAAAAAGCGTAGGTGGGTTTCTTCCATCACAGCATTAAATTTGACTTGCTTTGCTTCAGCACTAAAATAATCACGTATGAGGCTTTTTGCACCCATATTTTTAGAAAGAATTTGGGAAATACCTTTTGCACATTTTAGAGAATAACCTAACTTATTACCTGTTTCCAACCTAATCACCAGATCGTCAGTGTTTTCATGTCCTACAGCTCCTGAACTTACACCTATATCCTCCACGCTAATAACAAGGGTAGCAGAGTGAGAAATAATAGTCTCAGCAGTTAATTCTCCTATTCTTTTCAAGGAATTGATTTCTTCAATGGTAAAGGAACTCACATGAACACCTCTTTCAGAATCATCATCTAAAGGGGTAATACATTTTGCGGAACACTTCAATTCCAATTGCTTGCAGGTAAAATATTGATGTAGTTTTCCTGCAGAATCTGATTTGCTTGGCATAGGGTTTCTTTTAAAAAAAAGTGGATAAATTTGTTTCTAGATGCATGCGTCAAAAAAGTTCTTGTTCATTTTAAAACGATAAAGCCAAATATAACAGAATAAAACGGCATATAGTAACTAAGTATATGACCTACCGATAAGCCAACACTTCGATAGGCTCGGCGGATTCCACTATATGATTTGTTGACTGGTCCGGGACATTTAGGTAAGGAGAAATTTGATGAATTGGTAAGAGCCTTAGAAGAAGATAAGGTCGGTTTTAAATAAAATTAAGCCATGTTCTTCTTTGACGGTCACTTGAAGCAACTTTTTTTGGGTTGGTTTGTTTCTTTTTATGTGAGTTTCACTCAATATTATTTTTTTATTGAGTTTGGGCATTAATCTGCTAGTGCTCTTTTTAGAACCTTTTTTTAATGTTTGCATTCCAATAATTTATCCTTTATAGTGTGTTTGTAGTCCTTTTGCAACCAGCGACTGTTAAAGGCAAAAAGTGTAATTAAGGTATTCTTTTTACAACTTGGACAACAGCTCCAAAACCACGGAAATTTATACTCGAGTTTTAGTGGTGAGTACAAAGTCTATTGGATAATATATATGAAAGTGCTAGCTTAGACAAAGATAAAGTAACACCCTAAATAGATATATGTATCATGCTGAAGATTTAAATAGGGTTTTCACAAATCTTTGGAGAAACTAAATCAAAACATGCGAAAAATTATACTACTACTTCTTCTTATTTCAACGAAATCATATTCCCAAGAAACATATAAGGGAAGCATAGTAGATAAGAATTCTAAAGAGACTCTGTCTTATGTTAATATAGGGGTTGTTGAAAAAAGAATACGATTCAATAATATGCAAAGGATTCCAAAACAACAATTAGAAATATTGAATAAAATGGATATGCTAAAATCAATTAAAAAGCAATCTGATTCAACTTATATAGACGAAAAAAAGAAATTAGAGTAAAATACTACTGCCCTTTAGAAAGTAGCTTAAAGCCGTTTTAAAAAAATATGGGTTTTTGTTGGATACTAACACAGAATCTAACCACACACATCACGTTAGCCTTTATTAAAAATAACATTCGTCAGTAGTTCAACATTTGAGAACTAATTGTATATTTGAGCTATAATTGAATTGATGAAACGAATAATTACAAAAATTGTACTTCGTGAATGTTGGGAAATACACGCTGATTCCGAACAGTATTTGAAAACTTGGTATGATACCGCCAAAAGTGCCAAATGGTTTTCACCAAATGATGTAAAACAAACTTACATCAACGCAAGCATTCTAAAAGATAGTCGAGTAGTTTTCAATATTAAAGGAAATTCTCACAGACTAATTGTAAAGTTCAATTATGAAAAGCAATGGGCATTTATTCGTTTTATCGGCACACACGCTGGATATGAAAAAATAAATGCAGACACGATTTAAAAATAATATTATGAATGTAAAGCCAATTAAATCTGACAAAGATTACCGAAATGCTCTCGAACGTTTGGAAGTGATTTTCGATGCGTCAATTGACACAAAGGAAGGTGACGAAGCAGAAATTCTTTCATTGGTTATCGAGAATTATGAAAACGAACATTATCCAATTGAAGCACCTGACCCAATCGAAGCGATAAAAATCCGAATGGAAGAATTGAATATGCGACAAAAAGATTTAGTTGGAATTATCGGCGGGAAAAGTCGAGTATCAGAAGTCTTAAACCGTAAGAAAAGATTGACTGTTGATATGATTAGGGAATTGGAGCGAATCTTACAAATATCTGCTTCTGTGCTTGTGAACAACTATAAACTCGCGAATTGAAAAATAACAAAGGGTAACACGGTATATGATTTATTGTAGGCCATCGCTTGCTTACGAAAATTCCGCTGGAATTTTCTATATGTGACTTTTTTACTAATTTAGTTGCTTAAACACACAAAAAATCATATACTAAACGTTACCTAAATAAATCAAAACATGCGAAAAATTATACTACTTCTTCTTCTTATTTCAGCGAATTCATATTCCCAAGAAACATATAAGGGAAGCATAGTAGATAAGAATTCCAAAGAGACTCTGTCTTATGTTAATATAGGGGTTGTTGGAAAAAGCATTGGAACGGTTTCTAATAATAAAGGAAGCTTTCAAATAGAACTGGATGAAAAATACGATAATGATACATTGAAAATTTCATCGATAGGTTATAAACCTCTGATCTTTAGAGTATCTAATTTTAAAACTATAATTCTCAATAATCCAAGTATTCAACTGGAAGAAGAAATCACTGATTTACAAGAGGTTGTTGTTTCAAGTAGAAAATTAAAGGAAAAAATTCTGGGGAATAAAACAACTTCCAAAAGAATTAGCGGTGGATTCTCATCAAATAATTTAGGTAATGAAATCGGGGTAAAAATTAAAATTAAAAAAAGCCCAACTTATATTGAAGATTTCAATGTCTCCATCGTCAAAAATGAATACGATACGATTAAGTTTAGGCTCAATTTTTATGATCTGAAAAATGGATTACCCAATAAAAGTCTTTTGAAAGAGAACATCATAATTGTCAGTGAAATTAAAGAAGGTAAACTTACTGTTGATCTTCGTGATTATGACATTGTAGTTTATGAAGATTTCTTTGTCTCTTTGGAGTGGATTGAAAATTTAGGGGATGAATTCGGGCTGTCTTTCTCCGCTGGGTTTTTAGGGAGTCCTATAATTTTCAAGAAGACTAGTCAAGATTATTGGCAAAAAAAGGGAGCTGTAAGTATAGGATTTAATGTAACGGTTAAGTATTAATAAACTTTCGCCTGCACAATCTAAACTGCTTTAAAAAGCAGTTTAGGCAAACTGTTAGTGTGCCACGAAGTTCTGGTTTTCCAGTAGGTGTAAATCCTACCTAAATAATTTGCTGGTCATTTAGAAGAGCTGCCGACAGTTAAATTTGTGACGATTTCGCTGAAGCTCGGCATGTCCAAATAACCAAGCTGTACTACGAAAGTGTGAGCCGTAGTAGCTTCGATACGTGTATCTGTAGACTGGGGAGAGTTTTGACGTTGTCTAACTCTGTTATGTCACATCGATAATCAGTAGTATGAAGTGTAACCATCTACCGGAGTCATAGGGATGGCGTGGTTATAAATGGAAAACTACGAAACCCCGACAAAAACCAGGTATGCCGTGTGAGGGGAAACTTCAAGCACAGCTGTGCACTGAGCCTGCCTGTAGTGCCTTGGCAGGCAGGCCTGTCGAAGTATTAGGTGAAGGCGGCGTTGATTGTTTTATTATATTCGTATAGTGAATATGAGAAGAACAATCACGCTCTGCTCTACTGCTTAATGTTGAAAATCCAGAAACTGATTGAAAAAAACGATATTTCAAATCACCAAAATGGACTGTCCGTCAGAGGAAAATCTAATCCGGATGAAATTGGACGGAATTTCGAGTATTGCGAATTTAGACTTTGACATTGCAAACCGAAAATTGATTGTTTTTCACACTGGAGAAATTGACCAAATCGAAAAGTCTGTTATCGAACTGAACTTAGGTGGGAAAAAAATTTCAACGGAAATAACCGACCAGACAGATTTTAAAAAAAACCAAAACCAAAAAAAACTACTTTGGTCTGTACTTATAATCAATTTCGCCTTTTTTATTATCGAAATGACAACAGGACTGATTTCAAAATCTATAGGACTTGTTGCCGATAGCTTGGATATGCTTGCGGATAGTTTTGTGTACGGAATTAGTTTGCTTGCGGTTGGGGGGACGCTAATAAAGAAAAAACAAATTGCAAAACTTGCTGGATATTTTCAAATAACACTTGCGATTATTGGATTTGTAGAAGTTTTAAGGAGGTTTTTCGCAGACAAGGAACTTCCCGATTTTTCAACAATGATTATCGTTTCGATTTTTGCACTTATAGCAAACGGAATTTGTCTTTACATTTTACAAAAGTCAAAAAGTAAAGAAGAAGCACATATGAAAGCGAGTATGATTTTCACCTCAAATGACGTGATTATCAACTTAGGAGTAATTGTAGCAGGAATTTTAGTAAATTATTTGAGTTCTAATAAACCTGATTTGATTATTGGGACAATCGTTTTTGTTTTGGTTATTCAAGGAGCATTTCGAATACTGAAATTGAGCAAGTGATCAAAATAGTTTGGCCCCCAATAAGTTCGGAGTGATATTTTAAATTTTAATTAATACCAAATTATATTTATAATGCCGTATGAATAAATTGAATTATTTTTTGATTGATTGATTGAAATCAAAAATAACTAGCATAGCCTTAGCTACGGTAATTATTTTTGATGAAAAGCAGGCGAAAAAGAAACGATTTATTGCGTCATTATAGGTCTAATTTGGTATAATACCTTTGAGATATGAAATACAAGAAATGGAGTTTAGAAGAAAAGTTAGAAATTCTATCCTCATCTGAAAAATTAGGAACCCTTGTAACTGATTGACCAAAATGATAAAAGAATTTATACATAGACAATTTTTTACGTCTAACAAAAAAGAAATGAAGTTATAAAACACTTGGAAAGCAGTCCGAACTTCAGAACAAAAGAGGAAATTCAAAAACACAAAACTGACTCTAATCGAATTTTGAATATCACGTTGGGAAAAAGAAAAATTGAATCAATTTTTGTCCCTGATTTAGGAAATCAAGAAGGTTTGACTTTGACAAAGTGGTATTTTAAAACTGGAGATATTGTTAAGAAGGAAGACATTGTTTGCTATATCGAAAATGAAAATATAACAATGGAATTCGAAAGCTTTTTCAGTGGAAAAATATGACTCACTAGTTGTTTGGAAGATAAATTAGCAAGTGGGACGGAAATATTTAAAATAGAAGGAGTATAAAATTTAGCTACAATGCGGCGTATAATTAATTGCTATTATCAGCTCATATTCTATACTAATTACCATTTAAGACGCACTTGATAATCTGTTTCTATCACACCCATATTTCAACATAAAATAAAGCCACAGCGTTACCATACTTTGATTTCCTATTTCATCTGGTTAAGCTATAATTCAAATTATTTTAGGCCCCTTTTAAACCATAATTGGCATTACGCATTTAGGAGCTTTTAACAACTCGTGAACTTCCCTTTTGTTGACCACAATACTAATATCACTCCGTCATTCTATTTGTGTGAGCTGGATTTGCCTACACTCCGTCCCAAGCACTCTGTAGTCGCCACAAAGACCATAGATGATAGGTTTAAAAAACTCTCTGATGAAGTGTGGTGCATTTACTTGCAGTGAAACACATAATCATTGACTTGCTTATCGGTAAGTTGCTTGGAGCTGATCTTAAAATGAATAGTTAATTGCGACAGGCTGCATAATTAGGTCTTGAGAGTACTTTTTGCCCTGTTATTGATGGCAAAACTCGGTCTGAATTTACCTACTAATACCTCAAACTCTGAGACTCCTTGCAAAGTAATTTTCTCAATAGTCTCACTCTTTTTATACATCATTATATTTTTTTTGTGATTCCATTAAGAAAATGTATTTTTAGCAATACTCTATGAGCTTCCGAGATACGAGAATTCGTTCAATAAGGCCTATACGTGATGCTGGTTTTATGCTAAATGAAAGATCGTACATTCTATGAAGTCCATTAATACTTTAGTGTTTAAGGTGAATGAATTTGAAATTAAATATAAACTCTTGATTAAGCGTGGGATTTGAAAACATCACTTTTCAAATCCCATACTAGCCATAGGTGGACCCTAGCTTTTTATTAAACAACAATTGCTATTAAAATGTGTTAGCGTAAAATGCTAAAAAAATGTACTGCTAAATAAAATAACAATAATGACGAAAAAACGCACTTGGAAATTTTGGACATCAAGAACTATTCTTATACTTTTTTTCTAAGTACATGACAAAAAACGAAATATATCAGTATCGTATTGATTTTCAGAGTTTAGTAGAACATTAGCTAAAAAAGTTAGACCATATTTAAAAATACTTTTAGCCCTTCTACCATGTTTCTTAAT
>Ga0306864_1000336_pt1 | contig 22576 bp, 15 predicted proteins | sample AntRauTorckE5430_FD_190448 | JGI IMG/M metagenome (GOLD analysis project Ga0306864, IMG submission 190448) | Saline lake microbial communities from Rauer Islands, Antarctica - Metagenome Torckler E5 #430 (v2) (version 2) | ecosystem: Environmental > Aquatic > Non-marine Saline and Alkaline >...
TGAAGACCTCTCATTCACTTTACCCGCAGGGACCAAGCTCGCCCTCGTTGGCGAAAATGGCGCAGGGAAAACTACTTTGGTGAAACTACTCGCCCGGCTATACGAACCAACCTCTGGCCGTATTTTACTAGATGGCCGTGACCTGCGAGAGTACCGCTTGGAGGAATTACGTGATAACGTTGGCGTGATCTTCCAAGACTTTTTCCGCTACCAGCTTACCGTCCGCGAAAATATCGCGGTCGGTCGTATCGCTTACCTCGACGACGACGCCCAGATCAAAGAGAGTGCGGAGAAGTCGCTGGCCGCAGAAGTCGTTGCCGACTTGCCCGGTGGCTACGACCAAGTACTGGGAAAACGCTTCGCCGGAGGACAGGACCTGAGCGGTGGCCAGTGGCAGAAAATCGCCCTCGCCCGTGCTTATATCCGCGATGCCCAATTGCTCATTCTGGACGAACCAACGAGTGCGCTCGACGCCCGTGCGGAATACGAGGTGTTTCAACGTTTTTCGGAACTGATCGAAGGCAAAACGGCAGTGCTGATCAGCCACCGTTTCTCCACCGTTCGGATGGCTGATGTGATCCTATTTTTGGAGTATGGCCGTCGGCTGGAAATGGGCGCTCACGAGGAATTGATGGAGCTGAATGGACGGTATGCGGAGCTCTTCAGGCTGCAGGCTAGGGGCTATGAATAGTGCACGATCAAGCAAAATTCGGAGGACTCATTTTTTTTAAAAAAAAACCGAATAGTTATTGAGGAGCGACGTTCCGTTAAAAAAATAACCGTTTTATTGGAATAAGTGGTGTACCCTTAAAATCCTTTCGCACCTAAATTTAATAGCTTACGTCACTATTATGATATGCTTTAGGGAATAAAATGATCCGTAACGGTGACTATATTTTTAATACCCTACCTTGACTTTTGGAAGTTTCGTCGGACTATTTTTGGTTCAGATAATTAGCTGCTTATCGAATGGTATTTGGAGTTTTTGAAGTGAAATACTATCTTTGTTGAATCTGATAACTATGTCTTAGGCTACTTAAATACTTGAACAGGATTTGACCGTTGCTGCGGTGACGATGACGATTTGAATATTTTCTATACTTTTCATCGTTGCCGTAGTAATGGTTATTACTTGAACACTTTTAATCGTTGGTGTCTTTTTTTCCATCGCGTCCCTCTAAGGTTTTGGTTATTTAGCTACGGCTAAATTCTGGCTTTACCGTATTACCAGCACGCAAAATATTAACGCTTATTGGCACGATATTTACGGACTGATTCACTAGTGGATTGATTCAGGTTTCGTTACGCCCAAGCTTTGATCTCGTGGCCCTGGTTCAGCTTTAAATAACCTTTACGTAGCTACGACTATGCTCGTCAATTAAAGTTGAAGCAGTACCACGATCTCTTCGATTTGATACAACAAACTTCTGAATCAGTCTACTAGTTGCCCTTGCGTTTACAACCAAATGATAGGCCGCTTAGCGGCTAGATCATCCGACAATGATTTCTTGGGGCGAAAGCCTTCTCTTGTTCAAGTTTTTGAAGGTCCTCCGGCGTTATTGGAGGACTCTTTAGAGTCCCCGGGTTTCGCTTGTCGCCACGAGATTGTGCTGAGTTCGGGGTTACTGCTGGGTAATTGCTAAGCGATAGCTTGTGTTGTACATATGACAGATAATAGGTGGGGCAAGCGTGAGAGCCGTGATGTGCGTGGTGGAGAGGCAGTAGAGGGAGATATTAGGAACAAAAAAGCCTCCGACACCGGGTGGTGAAGGAGGCTTAATTTTAGTGATCCCTCTGGGCTTCGAACCCAGGACCCTCTCATTAAAAGTGAGATGCTCTAACCAGCTGAGCTAAAGGATCGACTGTACTTTTCTTCTAAAGAGACGCAAAGGTAATACGAGTAGGGGAATATTTCCAAGGCAACGACAAAGAAATTTCAGAAAAGGTTTAATCTTCGACGGTTTTCGGCTTTTTATAAGGCTATAGGCTTTCTAAAAAGCCGACGGCCGTCTAAAAGTCGTAACTATCTAACCGAGGCCGACGGCCTGATTATTCTTCTTCGAAAGGCAATAGTAATTGCACTCCTCCCACACCCTCGCGTTCCAAATTAGAGACGGAGAGGCCGAGTAAACGGACGACGGGTACCTCTTCGATGTTTTCGTCGAGGAGATCGTAGGCGGTGTTACGCAGGGTAGCGAGGCTTCGGATTTCACCGGCGAAACTTCGGGAACGGGTGTGGGTGACGAATTCCGGGGATTTCATTTTTAGCGTGACGGTGCGGCCGTAATTGTTCTTCTCTTTAAGGTAGCTGAAAACCTTGTCGGCGAGGAGGGCAAGTTTCATGCGCATGGCGTGGCGTGTGTCAATGTCTTCGTTGAAGGTACGTTCGGCACCGACACTCTTGCGGTTACGGGTTGGATTGACGGGGCGGTCGTCCTTGGCGTTAACGATGCTGTAGAGGCGTCGGCCCATCTTACCGAAGCGTAGGGCCATTTCAAGTTCGGTGAGCGGCATCAGGTCCGCACCGGTTCGGAAGCCCATTTTTTCTAGGCGGGTGGCCGTTACTTTACCAACGCCGTGGAAGTCTTTGACGGGAAGGGCGGAGAGGAAAGCTGGGGCTTCATCCCGGGTGATCACTTTTATGCCGTTGGGCTTGTTGATGTCGGAGGCGATTTTGGCAAGGAACTTATTGAAACTCACGCCGGCGGAGGCGGTAAGTTGGGTCTTTTCCTGAATCTCCCGGCGAATGGCCTTGGCAATAAGGGTGGCGCTGGCGGGCCCGCGTTTGGGTTCGGTAACGTCGAGGTAGGCCTCGTCGAGGCTGAGGGGTTCGACGAGGTCAGTGTAAGAGAGGAAGATTTCTCTGATTTGTTCGGAGACTACGCGGTACTTCTCGAAGTTGCCGCGCACGAAGAGGAGGCGGGGGCACAGGCGGATGGCCGTTACGCTCGGCATTGCGGAGCGGACGCCGAACACGCGGGCTTCGTAGCTGGCGGCGGCGACTACGCCTCTCACTTTGGAACCACCCACCGCCACGGGCTTACCGCGCAGCTCGGGGTCGTCCCGCTGCTCTACGCTGGCGAAGAAGGCATCCATGTCGATATGGATGATCTTGCGCTCGTTCGGCCCTTTAGTGGGGTGCGGCTTTGTCTTTCGTTTCCATTTCATTCATCAGGTCCTCGGTTTCGGAGGTGAGGTCATCGAGTTTACGTTTGCTCTCGCCGGAGAGTTTACCGCCGGCGCTTTTGAGGGCATTTTCAAGCTCGTCACGGCGCTGGGTGAGTTCACTGATGCGGTCAATGGCATCGGAGTCAGCTAGTTCGTCAGCGCGGTCTTTGAGGCTTGCGTAGAGGCCTTCCAGCTTTTTGAGAGCACCGTCGTACTTACCCTCTTTCATTTTGGTGCGTTCGCTCTTCAGGAGTTCCCAGGCGTCTTTACCCAGGTCTTTTGCTTTACCGACTATTTCGCGGCTTTGGGCTTTTTCTTCTGCATCGCCTAGGAAGTAATTGTACCCGAGTAAACTTAGTACAATGATGACGCCGATTGTTACGATGGTTTTTATCATGGCTTTGTTGTTTATGCTAAGGTAGAAATTGGGGAACTAGAAACTAGAGAACTAGTGATTTGGCCTCCTAGTTTCTAGATTTCTAATCTACCACATAAGCCAGTGTCCTTTAAGTTTCCCTTCCGAGAACTCGAGCGCCGGAGCTGGCACCTTGACGAAGTCTAGGATACCTAGCGCAAGGCGAATCCAGCGTTTTTTTGTTGGGATACGGCTAAAGTAAATGTCTGGGCTAAGGAATACCTGGCGGTAACGCTCGGGCTCGTAGAGAAAGCTCTCATCTCCCTCTTGCCAGATATTACCATAAGCACCATACACGTTTTCTACCCCGTAGCCAACGGCAACGTTGAGCCATACAGGAATCTTACTCTGCGGGAAAAAGGACCTTGGGTTGGCACTCATCCAGATCGTCTGTGCATTATAGTCTTTGAGGTAGCGCTCGAAGAAGTTGGTCCCGAAGCGCTCCTCCACGATATATCCAAGATTGCTCTCCGCCCCGCTGGAATTGAAAACAGGTATATCGGGGGTGGCGCGCAAATCATTGGAAAGCTTTAACAGGATACGTTGCTCGTGCCAGATCGCGTCCTGTACGGTAAAAACAAGGCCTCCTGCAACATTAGCTCCAAAATCAGACCAACTGAAGCCCCAGCCTGCTGAGTGGCCGTCCATCAGTTCTATCGTCCCTTGTAATAGGTTGGCTACGCCGAGCGCTGTGTACCGCGCGGCAGGTCGCTTGATACCACTCCACCGCAAACCTGCAAAAGCGTAGCGGCTGAACATGTAGGAGGTGAATAGGTGTCCGGCCTTATCCATTTGGTTCCACCCATACCAATCATCGAAGCTACGTAGCCCGACACGATCAAAATTGGAATACCATGTGTGGTATAAACCGATACTGGCTGTACCGTAGAGTGCTACGCCGGTTCCTGCTGCGATGTAAAAGCGTTTTGTGTTGAAGGTGGAGTCTGGCCGTAGCCAGGTATCCTTCGCTATACCAACCAGGGGGTCACGAAGGGTGAAGCTAGAAGACTGTGCCGGTAAGCAACCAAGAGCAGCAGTAAAAAAAACGCAAAAGAGGAAGGAAAGTGTTAAAAAATTACTTTTAAGCAGGAAAGGCAATCTTTTTTGAAAGAAAAACCGTGTGTGCGAAGTAACTAAAAATTGCCAAAATATTCTATATGGGGTGATCATTTTAAACATAATTTATTTAAAATCAGTTAATTAGGTTTTTTAAAGTAGAAAAAAATTTTCCAAAAAACTTGGACTTTGTACGTGCGTAGGGTGATTTCTTACCTCACATTTGCATTGTTGAAGGAAGGAAACGACCAGAAGACATTATTCTAAGGCACAAGCGAATTGTAATCTCACACACACAAGCGAATTGGAAAATCTTACGACCTCAAGCGCATTTCAATCTCAGATAACATCCAGGCGACCACGTAGTCGCAGTATGGCCACTATTAATCTAACGGCCACTTTTAAGCGTATTCTAGATATTCTGTAGGCACAAGCGCCGTAATCTTATTGAACATAAAGACACAAGTGGATTTGTTAATCTCATAAATTTAAAGGCACAGGCAGATTCGACCCTGCTAAATTCTTGGTATGTAGATAGCCTCTCAAAGCTCTTTTTTGAACCGGTTGCCTTCTGGGCAGCCGGTTTTTTTTGTGCTGGCCGCAAGGTAGTGAATAAGAGGATAATTGAATAGCTACCTCGCGTACAGTTTGCGGAGCTACGCTTGCTCATTTTAAGGCGAATAAGAAAAGCGAAGTGAATGGTAACAGCGTTAGCTATTCTCTCATTTAATTATTCTCCTACTCACTTATTCCTTACCTTTGCCGCCGATAAAGGGGTGCTGCCGTTTAATACGTCGGCTGAGATCAAACCCTTTGATTAAATAATCAGGAACCTGCCCGGGTAATGCCGGGAAGGGAAAAATCTTTCTCGCTATGCTGCGATTTTTATTCTGCGCCGGGCTGGCGCTAGCGTGCTCGTTTGCGCTTTTTGCCCAAAAAACTATCTCTGGAAACATCATTGATGACTTTACGCCCTTGGTTGGTGTAACGATTCTGATTGACGGAACAAGTATCAGAACCATAACGGACGTAAGGGGTAACTTTTCGTTGGAGGTGCCTCAGGAACACTTAGATGGCGATCTACTGATCTCCTCTGCTGGGTATTCTACCCAAACAGCTCCGGTCAGTTCTTTCATAGAAGGGACGATGCTCACCATGCAATTCGATGAGAAGGGCATAATGGTGTGCTACATTCTTACCGAAACAGTACACGTTGGGGCAACGGCCGCTACCAGCAAGACGCCGGTAACTTTTACTAACGTCACCAAAGACGAAATTCAAAGAACCAATCTTGGCCAAGACGCACCGTACCTGTTGAAGTGGACGCCCTCCGTAGTCGTAAACTCCGACGCAGGCACCGGCACGGGCTATACCGGCATCTGGATTCGTGGCTCCGACCCGACGCGGACCAACGTCACTATCAACGGTATACCTTATAATGATAGCGAGAGTCAGGGTGTATTCTGGGTTAACCTACCCGACTTTTCCAGCTCGGCGGATAACATCCAGATCCAACGTGGGGTAGGGACGAGCACCAACGGCGCGGGTGCCTTCGGGGCTACCATCGACTTCAATACCAACCAGATCAGTGAGGAGCCAAAGCTCAGCATCGACGGTGGGCTGGGGAGCTTCGGCACCCAGCGAGGCTCCGTTAACTACACTTCTGGCTTGCTCAAAAACGGCCTAAAGATTGACGCGCGCTACAGCAAGACCCACTCCGATGGCTACGTAGACCGCGCTTCGGCCGACCTCGAAGGTTACTACGCAGGCCTGACGTATGTGGGCGAAGGCGAAGGCGCAGTGTGGAGGTTCAACGCGTTCGGCGGTAACGAAGTAACGTATCAAAGCTGGAACGGCGTTACCCAGGACCAGGTTGACGAGTTCGGCCGGACGTACAACTCCGTCGGTACCGACAAAGAAGGCGAACCCTACGACAACGAAGTAGACAACTACCGCCAAAATCACTACCAACTTCACTACAATAACGAATTCGGCAGCAAGTGGAAGCTCGGCCTCAGTGGGCACTACACCCGTGGTCTGGGCTACTTCGAGCAGTATAAAGCCGGTGAAGACGTAGTGGACTACGGTATCGACACCGGCATCGACGGCCCGGAAACTACCGACCTCATTCGCCGCCGCTGGCTCGACAACCACTTTTACGGTACCGTTTATAGTCTCCGCTACCTAGCCAACGATAAGTTAGACATCACCTTCGGCGGCTCAGCCAACGAATACCAGGGTGGCCACTACGGCGAGGTCATCTGGGCCCGCGACGCTGGAGATTCCGAGATCCGTGATCGCTACTACGACAACGATGCTACGAAGCGCGACTTCAGTAATTTCCTCCGCTCCAACTACCAAGTCACCAAAGGTATAAGTGCTTACCTCGATCTTCAGGTCCGCCATGTGAGCTACGAGTTTCTTGGCTTTGCCAACGACCTTAGTCGGGTTGATGAGACGGCAAGCCACACTTTCTTCAATCCGAAGGCGGGCCTACTGTACGAGCTACCCTCCGGTGGCCAGGCTTACGCCAGCTTCGGAGTCGCCCAACGCGAGCCTAATCGCAACGACTACACCGAAAACACACTCAGCACCCGCCCTCGGGCCGAAAAATTACTGAACACCGAAGTCGGTATTCGCAAACAGCGGGGTGATTTTAACTACGGCGCCAACGTCTACCACATGGCCTACAGAGACCAGCTCGTGGTAACCGGTGAGTTAAATGACGTAGGTGAGTTATTACGCGCTAACGTCCCGAACAGCTACCGCCTCGGGTTGGAGCTGCAGGGTGGCTACCGCGTATCCGATAGGTTTCAGGTTGGTGGTAACCTCGCACTGAGCCGCAACCGCGTGAAAGCGTACACCGAATTTCTGGACAGCTTCGACGAGAACTTCGGTTACCTCGGCCAGGATGAAGTATTGCGGGAAGATTCGCCGCTGGCCTTTAGTCCTTCCGTCGTCGGTGCGCTTGACCTCAACTATAAAGTAGTTAACCAGGGAGCTCACCTTGTGGAGGCGGGTTTGCAAACTAAGTACGTCGGCGAACGCTTTGTTGACAACTCTGGCACCGACGGTGCGGCCCTCGATGCTTACTATTATAGTGACCTACGGCTGGCCTATACCCTGCGTCCGCAGGGGGATTCCCGTCTCGGTGCGCTGCGTTTTACCCTCTTGGTGCGCAACATCACCGATCAGCTCTACGTCTCCAACGGCTGGAGCTACCGCTATAATTTTGCTGGAGACGAGACACTGCTTAAGGGGATGTACCCGCAGGCTGGGCGGAATGTGTTAGTTGGGCTTGGCTTGGACTTCTAGCGGAGTAAGGAGCGCCAATTTAATAACTGTCTGATTTGCAGCTTGTCCTCGTGTCGCTGCTATTCGTTCGTGAATTAGCACCACGATGACTACGCTTCAATCAGGATAGTTATTAAATTGATGCTCCTAACTAAGTCGGAGAGTTTGTGAATTGCTGAGTTGCTGCCGCATGTGGAAGGTATTGTGTACGCGGTAAACATGACACTGAGTAGCCATTTGCTTTGGGTGAGTAAATGACTGCCATGAACGGTACTTGCGTTAGCTAACTCAGTGACTCACCAACTCACCAACTCAGTTTGTACCTTTGCGCCCTTAATAGGCATGGAACTAAAAAACCAAATCGATAAATCCCGTCTACCACGCCACATCGGTGTGATAATGGATGGAAACGGCCGCTGGGCGACCGAGCAGGGTAAGCCCCGCGTCTTCGGCCACTACTCGGCTGTGGAAGCGGTACGTGCTACCGTGGAAGGCTGCGCCGAACTTGGCGTTGAGTGTCTTTCTCTTTATGCCTTCAGTACTGAAAACTGGAGCCGGCCGGAGATTGAAGTTGGAGCACTGATGCAGTTGCTCGTCGACACGATCGGCACTGAAATGGAGACCTTGCTAAAAAATAATATCCGCTTACGGGCAGTGGGGGATGTCTCCGGCCTACCGGAGGGAACCCGCGATGCCTTAAAATTTGGTATTGCAAACACGGCTGAAAACGAGGGGATGGAACTGATCCTAGCCCTCAACTACAGCGGGAAGTGGGACCTGACCAACGCGATGCGCCGTATTGCTGGTGAGGTAGCCGCCGGTCGGCTCGATCCTACTGAAATTGATGAGGCGCTGATCGACAAACAACTATCGACCAGGGAGTTCCCTGATACGGAGCTCATTATTCGAACCAGCGGTGAGCATCGCTTGAGTAACTTCTTCCTCTGGCAGGCTGCTTACGCTGAATTTTACTTCAGCCCGGTGTTCTGGCCTGAGTTCCGTAAGCCAGATTTATACGCTGCTATTCACGATTTTCAGCAACGGGAACGACGTTTTGGAAAAACAAGTGAACAACTCCCCTGAGCATAACCAACCACCTTACCCTATACATTGTCTTTTACCCCAGGAGCTCCGCCCTTATTTTATGGCTCCAAACCTTTTGTACGAATGAAACTAAGCGTTTACTTATCCTTCCTCTTCTGTCTCCTCACGGTTGCTACGGCCACTGCACAGACGGATTCCCTCAACTTACCTGTCTACGACTACTCCAATCCCCAGGAGTACGAAATTGGAGCAATCTCCGTCGAGGGCGCCTTTTTTGCTGAGCAGAATGCCATCATTGGTGTCACTGGCCTCAGTGTTGGTGATAACATTCGTATTCCCGGTCCGGGTATTCCCCGAGCCATCAAGAATCTCTGGCGCCTTCGTCTTTTTACCGACGTTGCTATTGAGCAAGAGAAGGTGATTGGCGACGTGATCTTCCTGCGCCTCCGGGTGGAAGAACGCCCCCGTTTCCTGCGGCATAGCTATAAAGGCGTTAAGCAGGGTAAGCACGAAGACCTGAACGAAGTGATTAACGGCTACATCGTCCGGGGTGGCATCGTTACCGAAAATGCCAAGGTGAATTCCGCTGAAGGTGTTCGGGAATACTTCGTAGAGAAGGGTTTTCTCGATGCTACCGTGCAGATAGAAGAGATCGTGGATACCTCGCGGGCCAACTCTGTTCGCCTCATCTTCGATGTGGATAAGAAAGAACGGGTGAAGATCAAAGAAATCAACTTTATTGGCGCAAAAGCGATAAAGGGTAAGAAGCTTCGTAGGAAGATGAAGGAGACGAGCCAGAAGAGCCGCCTACTAAAGAGTTCCAAGTTTCGTCCCGAAATGTACGAGGAGGATAAAGATGCCGTCATCGCCTACTATAACACCCTTGGTTACCGCGACGCGCGAATCCTGAGCGACAGCATGTACCGCAACGAAGACGGTCATATGGTGATCAACATCAACGTCAACGAAGGCAACCAGTACTACTTCCGCAACATCGTCTGGAAGGGTAATTCGATTTATGACGAAGAAGCACTCAGCCGGGTACTTGGTATTGAGCGAGGCGACGTCTTTAACGAAGAAGAACTACAGACCCGGCTCTCTTTCAGCCAGGACAACGCTGATGTGTCCTCGCTGTATATGGATAATGGCTACCTGTTCTTCAGCGTAGACCCCATCGAGGTGGCCATCGAAGGCGATTCTATCGACTTGGAGATGCGCATCTTCGAGGGTCCGCAGGCAACCATCGATAAGGTGATTATCAATGGCAACGACCGCACGCATGAGCACGTTATCCGCCGCGAAGTCTTTACCCGCCCCGGGCAAAAGTTCTCCCGTTCTGATATCATTCGTTCACAACGGCAGATTATCGGCCTCGGCTACTTCAACCAGGAAACCCTCGGTATTGATACGCCGGTGAACCCGGATCGGGGTACGGTGGACATCATTTACACCGTAGAAGAAAAACCATCTGATCAGCTGGAACTAAGTGCGGGCTGGGGTGGCCGCCGGGGCGTGATTGGTACGCTGGGCGTAACCTTTAACAACTTCTCCCTGCGTAACGTCTTCAACAAAGAAGCATGGCACCCGCTGCCGCAGGGCGACGGACAGCGCCTTAGCCTCCGTGCCCAAACCAACGGACGCTTCTTCCAGAGCTACAACGCCAGCCTGACCGAACCATGGCTCGGTGGTAAGCGACCAACTTCCCTCACCGTTTCCGCTTTCTACAATAAGTACGACCTCGGTACCGAGGCGCAGCCGCGTAAACTCATCATTCAGCAGGGTGCCGTCAGCTTCGGTACGCGGCTACGCTGGCCAGACGATAACTTCGTTTTCCGTGCCGGTGCTAACCTGCAGGTCCTCTCTTTGGACAATTGGAGCAACCTGTTCATCACGGATGAAGGCGAGAGCGTCCGTAATGGTAACTACAATAACTTTAGTTTCCAGTTCACACTGGCCCGTTCTACAGCCACGGACCCCATCTTCCCCAAGCAGGGCTCCAATATCGAACTGACGGTGAAACTGACGCCGCCTTACCGTAACCTAGGCCTGCGTAGCGACAACCCTGAAGATCTGGTTGACGTAGAAGAACGCTTCCGCTACCTCGAGTACCATAAGTGGCGCCTCAACGCCGATTGGTACACGCCGCTGGTGGGTAAGTTCGTGCTCAAGACTCAGGCTAAAATCGGCTTCCTCGGTGCTTACGACGACGCGGTCGGTGTTGCACCCTTTGAACGTTTCCAGCTCGGTGGTGACGGCATCAATAATCAGCAGTTTCAGTTTGCCGGGGTAGATATCGTTTCCCTGCGTGGCTATGAAATCGAGGAGCTGGAGAGCAATATTAACCCTGTTACAGGTGCTCAGGGAGCAACGCCAATCTTCAGCAAGTACACAATGGAGCTGCGCTATCCGCTTAGCCTCAACCCATCCAGTACCATCTTCGTGCTCGCCTTTGCCCAGGCCGGTAACGCCTGGAGGGCGGGCCGTGACTTTAACCCCTTTGACCTCAAGCGCTCCGCTGGTTTCGGTGCCCGCGTCTTCCTCCCGATGTTCGGTACACTCGGCTTCGACTGGGGCATAGGCTTTGATAAGGACAAGGCCCGGTCAGAAAACGGTAACCTGAGTACGTTTAACATTATTCTCGGCTTTGAGCCGGAGTAAGGTAGTCTGTTAGTCCTTTAGATTTTTAGAACTAGGCCGTGGGCTCATCCGTATGATTGCGGGTGGGCCCGCTGCTTTTTATGGCGCGAACGCCGGTGCCGGGGAAGGTTGGAGGAGCAATGTTGGCCCCACCTGTAAATCATAACTTGAAAGGACGGACATTGCCCCGGTCGAGGCCTTCTAGGCTGAGTTCTCGCGTTACGAAGTAACAATAATGTAATGTCTTTTGTCGCTCCGCGACGTAGGAAATCTGCCTAGAAGGCCTCGACCGGGACAATGATTTGCCTCCAAAGCCATTAGCTCCTATCTTCCTAGAAAAAACTAATACCCTACCACAAGCCAGGCGGAAAAATCCCCTACCGCACCCTAACCCACTTACCACCGCACATCATAATTCGCCTGGATGGAAGTATTCCAAAGGTCGAAATCACCCGGTTAAAGTAAAAGCGCGACGACGCACTAAATACACTTTTCAACTTGCCTGAAGGAGTCACCCCCGAGCTATCCTCGCAGGTAGGGAGCACATCAAAGGCGTATACCACCTCGGCATCGGCGATGCACTCCTTGAACTATCGAACGGCCCGTACCACACATGAGGAAGCCGGAGGTAGCGACCATCGTGATGGACTGCCTGAAGTGGCTGGCGGAGAATGAGCGCTGGTTTCTGTATTCCGCGTGTATTATGGGCAATCACCTTCATGTAGTGGTTCGTGTACTTGATGGTCAAGAAGAGGTTGAGTTGGGTCCGATCATCAATTCATTCAAGACCTGCACTGCTAACCGTGCGAATAAGGTGTTGGGGACTACTTGCCCAGTCTTTTGGGCACCCGTCTATTATGACCGCGATGTGCGGCAGGGTAAATTTATGCGGGTGATGTGGTATGTGCCCCATAACCCCGTTGCTGCGGGGTTGGTGGGTAGTTGGATGGACTGGCGGTTTACGCATGTGCATCCCGAATACTGGGAGGATGATCTATCCCAGGAGGTTCAACATTGCTCCTTTAAAACCTCCCTTGCATCCAGCGGTCGCGCCCAAATAAAAAAGCCCCCACCAACAATCAAGTCAGTGGGGGCCAATGCGCCGAAGCGCTGCTGTATGTAATCAGTACTAGAAACGCACGTTCAGCGCGGCACTAAGCATCGTGCCCAACTGGCTGAAGTGGTAGCCGTCGTAGGTCATCTGCGAGTAACGCTGGTTGAAGGTGATGAGGTTAGATTGCTCCATGAGGAACTCGCTGTCCTGCAGGCGGCTGTCACCTGAAGTCTCAGACTTAAATTCCCACTCGGGCAGTACGTTGAGCAAGTTGTTGATGTTCAACGAAAACGTTGTCTTGTCAGAAATACCGTAGTTAAACGCCAGGTCGGTTACGACCTTGGTACTGAACTCGGTGAAGATGCCAGCGTCAAGTCCCTGCTGGTAGAAGGTTGTAGGACCGAATACCGTGTTGTTCAGGGAAACACCAAGCTTACCGATGTCGGTGCCAAGACCGAGGATGACCTTGTACTGGGGGCGGGAAGTGAAGAATAGCGCTTCCTGCGTCTGGTTAGCGACGGACTGGCCGGCACTAGAAACGATGGCCGGGTTCTTAACGTCACCGATGCGCTCGTTCTGCAGCGTGTAGTTACCCGCGAGGTTAACGTTCAGTGCGTTCTCACCGAGCTTTAGGCCACGGTAGTTGGCCACGAAGTCGATACCAGCGGTACGGGTGTCGAGGCCGTTTACGAAGAAACTGAGGTCAGACAGGTTGTTGTCGGTTAGGATCTGGTCAAGCGAGGTGCCACCACCAGAGGACGCACCAATCTCGGTAGAGAGGATGACACGGTCTTCTACCTTAATGTTGTAGTAGTCAATCGTGATACTCAGGTCATCAGACGGGCGAAGACCAACACCAACGGTGAAGTTGGTAGACTTCTCGGCGTCAAGTTGAGGAAGGCCGAGGAGGCGTGCCTCACGACTTACGTTGTTGACGAGACCACCAACCTGGATGCCCTGGCCGGGAACGAAGCTGTACTGGGCCTTCTGGGTGAAGATCTGGTGCAGGGTAGGTGCCCGGAAACCGGTAGAGAAGGACGCGCGAAGCGTGATCTTGTCTTCGTTGAATTTATAGCGCGAGCTTACTTTGTAAACGAAGGCGTTGCCAAAGTCAGAGTAGTTCTCCAGACGAACGGTAGCGTTCACGAGGAAATCGTCGGTGATGTCGAATGCTGCATCAGCGTAACCACCGAAGTTGTAGCGGTTGAACTTACCGGAGTTACGGGGGTCAGCACCTGCAAAGGAGTCGCCACCGCCGGCTTCGTAGCTGGAAAGCTCACCCTCAATGATGGTGAAGTTTTCGTTGCGGAACTCAGAACCGAAAGCGATACCGATCCGGTCGGAAAGGCGGCGCGTGATGTCGATGTTACCAACGGTGTGGGTGAAGCGGGTGCCACCGGGGTCGAAGGTAATGGGGCTATTCTCCCGGTACCTTTGTGCGTAGGTAACTTCGCTTGGCTCTTGCTGTGAATTGCCGTTAGCATCTACCCAGTTAGGAACCAGCACTTCGTTGCGGTTGTGCGAGTCGTTCACTTTGTAGGTCTGCTGGTTGCCACCGACGGTGAAGCTGAGGTCAGCAATCCAGCCGTTCTTTTTGGTACGGAAGCCGAGGGTCGCGTTGTAATCGTTCAACAGACCTTCGAAAGTAGGTACGTAACCGACGTACTCACCGTTTTCTCCGTTGGGGAAGAAGTCGGCCAGGTAAGGGAACGCTTCCTCGGTACGCCAGTAAGGAGTACGGTAGTTGGCGAAAGAGTTGACGCGCTTGTAGATGTAAGCAGCGTCGCCGTAGATCTCGGTGTTCTCCGTCAGCTTGTTGCCAAAGTTGACAGCAAACTTGGAAGCAGTCGTCTCCGGGGAGCCGTTGACGTTACCTGCATCGGGGCGATCGGCGAGGAAGGCCTGTACGTCGGCGATATCAGCACCAAAGTCACCAGCTTCACCGGCAGCGTCGACTGTTCCTGGGCGGTTGGCCAGCTCAGTCTTACTTAGGTCAAGGGTGTAGTTGATGAAACCATCGCGGCCCATCTTGGAGCCATTGTTTAGGGAAATGCCGAACATTTCACCGTCACCTTCGCTGGTGATACCAGTACGTAGGGTGAAAGATCCTTGTTCGTCGTTGTCCTTAAGGATTATGTTCATTACACCAGCAATTGCGTCGGAACCGTACTGTGCGGAGGCACCGTCACGGAGAATCTCGATGCGCTTGATGGCGTCAACGGGAATACCGGAGATGTCAGCACCGGTCTCACCACGTCCCGGAGAAGTCTGGGTGTAGAGAAGAGCAGAGAGGTCTTCCGCTTACCGTTGATCAGGATGAGCGTACGGCTAGGGCCCATGTTGCGAATCTCGTAAGGGTCAAGCAGTGACGTTGCATCGTTGACCGGAGTCTGTACCGTATTGAAGGAAGGTACGCGGTATTGCAGGGCCTTATCGAAGGTCGTCTGGCCAGTAGCAATAAGGTCCTCAGCCCGGAAAACATCGACCGGAAGGGCAGATGTGGTGTTGGAGCGCGGCGCGGTACGTGAACCTACAATGACGAGCTCTTCCAGGTTGGTAGCGCCGCTTTCAAGGTTAACGTCCATGATAGCGTCCTCGCCGGGAGCAAGGGTGATCTCACGCGTCTCGGAGTCGTAGCCGATGTAGCTGATCGTGAGCATGTAGGTGCCCGCAGTCTTGAGGTCGAGGGAAAATTTCCCGTCAACGTCGGATACAGTGCCCATGGAGCCTGCGGAAACGGTAGCGCCGATTACGGTATCATCGCCATCGGTGATTGTGCCAGAAACGGTCTGTGCGCTCAGGAAAGAGGACAGGGCCATGAAGGCAAAAAGGAGTAGATAGTTGAACAGTTTCATATAGTTGAATAGTTGAATAGCGCCGCCCGGATCGGCTAATGCATTAAAAAAACCTTACCCATGTATGCTTACGGGTTGGCCCCATTTCTTCCGGGAAGAGAACGGGTTTAAGTCTAAAGTTTAGAGGTCTGAAGTTTAGGTTACTTCTAAGGAGAGATCGTACCGCTGCCGAGCCTTGTTAGTGGAGGTTAAATGGCTCGATTTGAGGGATAAAACTGGGTAGAGAAAGCCTTACCGCAAGATTTATTTTGGGAAAGGTAATAGATATAAAGTGTGAAACATACATCGCACGCTATTTTTTATCGACAAGTAGGGTAAATCAGCGAATTTTCGCTTTTTTATTTGATTGATGACAAAATTATTGTAATTTTCGTTGTTCAGATATTGTTTACGGCTGGGTAATCTGGCTCTTTGTTTGTGAGGGGCTTTCGGTTTTTTTACGGGGAGGAGGCACGAACGACTAACGCCGTTACGCTCCAAATCTTACTACGAAAAACGCCCCTCCGGAGCTCTGAGGAGCTGGAGGGGCGTTTCTAGGGTTGGCGTGGAGCCACGGAGTGAAATCAGATACTGCTTCAGGTAGTGGTGTAGCAAATCAGATAGCGGATATTTTTAAAGTGTTCCCCGTAGTTCTTGCTCTCGCTCAATGGCTTCAAAGAGGGCTTTGAAGTTGCCCTTGCCGAAACTGGTGGCACCTTTGCGTTGGATGATCTCGAAGAAAACCGTTGGGCGGGACTGTACGGGCTTGGTGAAGATCTGGAGGAGGTAGCCTTCTTCGTCGCGGTCAACGAGGATGCCGAGTTCGCGCAGGGGGCTGACGTCTTCGTCGATATCACCGACACGTTCGAGAAGGGTGTCGTAATAGCTGTCGGGTACGCGGAGAAACTCCATGCCGCGGGCGCGCAGCTTGCGGACGGTGCCGATCACGTCGTCAGTAGCGACGGCGATGTGCTGGATACCAGAGCCTTTGTGGAAGTCGAGGTATTCTTCGATCTGGCTTTTCTTTAGGCCAGGGGCGGGTTCGTTGATGGGGAACTTCACGCGGCCGTTGCCGTTGCTCATCACCTTGCTCATCAGGGCGGTAAATTGGGTGGAGATCTCTTTGTCGTCGAAGCTGATGAGTTGCTTAAAGTCCATCACGTCGGCGTACCACTTTACCCATTTGTTCATCTCACCGAGGGCTACGTTGCTCACCATGTGGTCGATGAATTTCAGACCGATGGGTTCGGGGCGGTACTCGGGGGTCCAGGCTGCATAGCCGGGCATAAAGGGGCCGTCGTAGTTTTTGCGCTCCACGAATTCGTGGATGGTATCACCGAAAGTCTGGATTTGGGCGCGGACGCAGGTGCCATGCTCATCTTGAGAAGCAGTGGGAGGGGAAACGCCTTCCGCTCCCCGGCTGAGGGCGGTTTCGTAAGCAACGGTAGCATCTTCAACCCACAAAGCGACACAACGGACGGTATCACCGTGCAGATCGTGCAAACGGCCGATCTCCGTACCGTTCGTTAGTGGGCTCGTTAGTACCAGGCGGATATTATCTTGCACTATAACGTAGCTCTCCCGGTCTTTGAGTCCGGTGCTTAGACCAGCATAAGCTAAGGGCTGAAAACCCATGCACGACTGGTAAAAGTGTGCTGCCTGGCGGGCGTTACCAACGTATAGTTCTACGTAATCAGTGCCGAGAAGGGGGAAGGAGTCGGTGGTGGTGAAGGGCACTTTGGCCGGGGCTGTGGAGTTCATTGTATTGATTTTAGTTGTCTGTGCAATAATTGCTGGTGCAAAGGTACTGTTTTTTGCTGGCTTAATGGCTGGGTATTCGACAAATCATACTTCCTGGATGGGTTGAGTGCTTGTAGCGCAATCTGCAAGCTACCGATTTTACCATAATCGCTCAACTCAAGGTACAGTGCGTCATAAGTACTGTGAGGGGTTCTGTTTGGGGCGCTGCCTTACAAAGCGAGGAGCTTTACGAACGGCTACTGGACAACGAAAACGAGGGCTTTCACGAGGCCAACGCCTTTACTTTCTACTTCTCGTTACGCTAGACGATTCTCCTGGCTTCTATATGGTCCGGGGAGGAGGGAGGTAATGATGGTGAGTGAGGGCGGGTTCTTGCTTGCGGAAGTTAAATCGTATGTCGCATGTACCTTAGGTATTCTTACTCTTTGACTTCTTCATTTTTTCCTTGTATCCTGCTGCCGAGTTATATTTAGAAACTAGTAAATTGAAGCCAGAAACGAGTTCTTTGGCTCCCTAGTTTCTAGTTCCCTAGTTCTCTAATTCCTAACCTACCTTTACCGAAATTTAAACGACTACATGCTCCAATCCAAAGACCTGGCGCACATTCTCGACGTGCTGCTAGACAACGACACTGGGGGCGAGCTCCTTTCCGAAACCCTAGACCTCTACCGCGACATCCTACTCACTGCCTCCGGCATTGACCTGGGGGGAGAGTTGGAAATGGGCTGTATCCACACGGGGGCTGGCGTTGCTATCGGCACCACCTGGGCAGCGCTCTGTATTGATGATGTGCTGCGAACGAAGCGCTTTGTCAGCGGCCTCTACCACGCCATAAAAACGGTGGCTGACCGCCGCGCCGGACCCGTCCACGTGCTCTACGCCGGCACCGGCCCCTGGGCTACGCTGGTCCTGCCGCTCACTAGCCGCTTCAGCCCGGAGGAACTCCGCCTGACGCTCATCGAGATCAACGACGGTAGCTACGATAGCGTGCAACGAACCATCAACCATCTCGGGCTGGAGGACTATGTTGAAGAGTACATCCAAACTGATGCGGCCACCCACGTCATCTCCGGAAAATTACCGGTAGACGTGGTGCTCTCCGAAACGATGCAGTACTGCCTGATCGACGAGATGCAGGTACCCATCGTGCTCAACCTGATGTCACAGTTACCGCCGGAAGCCATCATGGTGCCTGAACGCATTACCCTTCAACTCGGCGTTCTCAACGATGACAAAGCGCAGCACGTGAACCGGAACATCGGTACCGTATTCACGATTGATCGCGCCAGCCTCGCTGCCTACGCACCAAAAAATAACAACCTCGATTTTCCCACCTTCAGGCTGGCCGTTCCTCTGCTCGGCGATGCTGCTGAAGGACCCTTAGCCATACTGACTACCATCGACGTGTTCGGCGTCTACGGGCTTACGCACTACGAAAGTGGGCTCACAAACCCGCAGATTATCGGCGAATACCCCACTGTGGACAATCCGCTTTCGGCGATTGATTTTACTTATCATTTGGAGCCTTCGCCTTTATTGGGGATGCGCTTTCACACTTAGTCGTTGAGTCACTGAGTTTATCATGCCTACTACATACGGGAGTAACTCAGTGACTCGCCAACTCAGTTTTGTACCTTCACAAGCAACGAATCCCCGTCCAGTAGTATCTCCCTGGTAGAAACTGGTAAGACCATCCGATGCTAAGCATGAAAGAGAAGGAACTGATCGAAGGCGCCCTGCGGGGTGAAGAGGCCGCTAGCCGCGCTCTCTTCGAGCGGTATGCTCCCATGTTGATGGGCGTCTGCCAACGCTATTGCCGTACTCAGGCCGAAGCGGAAGATGTGCTTCAGGATTCTTTCATACGCCTGTTCGAGAAACTACCGAAGTACGGCTTTCAGGGCTCGTTCGCGGGGTGGGCGCGCCGGCTAACCGTAAATGTGGCGCTTAAGACTTACCAACGGAAGCGCTTTCAGCTGGAGCAGTCCGGGCTAGAAAATATTCCTGAACGGGGTGGGGCACCTACCGCTTACGCCGAGCTGGGGGAAAAGGAACTACTGGCGATGGTCCAGGCGCTACCGGACGGTTACCGCCTCGTATTTAACCTTTACGCCATCGAGGGCTACAGCCATAAAGAAATCGCCGAGCAACTCGGCATCCAGGAAGCGAGCTCGCGCTCGCAACTGCTCAAGGCACGCAAAGTACTGCAGCGCCAAATTGAAATCCGCCAACGCATTGCCATATGAATCCGATCGACGACATGTTTCGCGACGGCCTCGGTGGTCGTAAAGGAGATGTTCCCGCTGACATGTGGTCGCGCGTGAGTGCGGGTAAAACACCCGTTGTGCCCGAAGGCGAAGGGGTAGACCAGTACTTTTCCGATGTACTGAAAAACCGCACTGGCGATGCTCCCGCCGGAATGTGGAGCCGCATTATCGCTGCAGGAATTCCCGCCGCCGCTATACTGGACCAGGTGTTCGCCGATGGCCTGCTGGATAGGAAAGGTGGTGTCCCCGCCGGAATGTGGGACCGGATATGGAGAGGACGCGCTGCTTCTCCCGCGAATGCACAAGGTTTTCTTCATGCCACTGCGGTTGTTCTTTTTATGCTTACCCTCAGCGCGTGGGCGCTTATGGACGTGTGTACTTTCGTGGAGGACAGGAAGGAGGAAGTTATTGTTACTACCGATACTTTAGCTACTCCGATTAAAGACAATGAGGGCTCGGTAGCAGGTGCAAAGGTGGTTAATGAAGCAGGGTTGGTAAACACCGTCGCTAGTGAAGAAAACCGCTCTGCCAGAACGGAAAAGTTGAAAACATCCGCCGCCGCCCAGTTAGAAAATAATGCTCTTGAAGCTACAAACCGCAAGTCTATAGCCAAAGGACCTACACCTTTGCCTTCCGCTGTACAACAAACGATCACCTCCTCAAATTCCAGCACGGCCAACGACGAGGCCGTTCAAACCGCCGCGGAAAACACTCAACCCACCACCTCCCCGGATGAAATGGCTACTGACGATATACTCCGTCCTTTAATCTCAGCAAGCCCAGCCGTTGAGACGAACCTCGCCATCCCTGCACTGGATTTCGTCAGCGCAGACTTAAAAGTAAAAGACCGCTACCAGCCTAAGACTCCTGCGGCCAACAGCTTCCGCGCAGCCAACCGCCACCGCCTCCAGACCGAATTCCTCTTCGGTGCCTTCTACGCCAATCAGCAGTTTTCCTCCGAAACGGATACCGATGAGTTTCTCGCCCTGCGGACTATCCGCGAAACCCGCGAGAACCCCGGCCTCAGCTATCAGGTCTCTCTGCGCGGAGCCTACAAGCTGAACGAACGTCTTGTGCTCCGCAGCGGCCTCACCTATTCTGAGGTCCGGAATGTATTCGACTACGAACATGTGGTCAACGGAAGACTCTCGCTGTTGAAAATTAATAACCACGTTCGGCAGTTGGAGGTACCCGTACTCTTGGGCCTGCGGATTCCTGGCCACCGCCTCAACGTATCGCTCAACGCTGGCCTTCTGGTCAACCTGACCACCAGCGTCCAGGGCCGCTTCCTCACTCCTAATTCCGCCGACCCGCTAAACCTGGCCACCGAAGGACAGTACCGCAGTAACTTAGGTGTCGGTTTCATGACCTCGCTTTCCACGACTTATGTAATCGGTAAAAAGCAGCCTTTTGTGTTACTGGTGGAGCCTTTCTTCAAGGCTTATCCCGGGTCTTATACGCGTAAGGGAGCGCCGCTTAAGGAGACTTATTGGGCTGCTGGCTTGCAGTTGGGGGTTCGTAAGGGGTTTTAGATCAGTTGCCGAGTTGCTGCGCTATTGAACAAAGCCACCACCCAAAGATCGATCCCTACGGGTATTAAATCAATGGAGCGAGCCTGTAGCGCGAAGCCATAGTGCTAAAGTCCTGGTTCCATAGACGTCGGAAAGGAAAAGTATTTAAATACCTTTACTGAATGGATCGAAGGGAGTTTATCAAGAAGGCAGGAATACTAAGTGGCCTAGCAATATCTTACACATCGTGTTTTATCGGGTCGCAGCAACCTGAATATAAAATGGGTTATCAGCTGTTTTCGATTCGCGACGAGATGGCTAAAGCACCAATAGATACACTGAAAGCCTTGAAGTCGATGGGGTACGAGGATTTTGAAGCCTACGGGTTTGATGACAAAAAAGGACTGCTTTACGGATTTGAGCCTTCCGAACTAAAACTAGTCCTCGACGATCTAGACTTAACGTTTACCAGTACCCACTTTGGTTTTTCGCCTTATTTAGACAAAAGTGAGGGGGACTTAAAAGCCTTTGTAGACAGGTGTATTGATAGTGCTAAGGAATTGAACCTTAAGTACATCACCTGGCCATGGATCGCTCCGGAGCAAAGGACCATGGATAATTTCAAGTTAATGTCTCATCGGTTGAATGTAATAGGAGAACAAGTTTCAAAAGCGGGCCTTGGCTTTGCCTACCACAATCATGGATTTGAATTTGAAGACCACAATGGTGAGAATGGATTTGATATCATCCTGAAAGAAACGGACCCTGCTTTGGTGAAGCTTCAAATGGATATGTACTGGGTGATGCATTCATCGAAATATACTCCTAAGGAATTGATTGATGCGCAGCCCGGACGATACGTGATGTGGCACATCAAAGACATGGATAGCGTCACAAGAGATTACACCGAACTAGGTAATGGCACCATTAATTATTTAGACATACTTCCGGACCCAACTAAGTCAGGGCTTGAATATTACTATCTAGAACAGGGAGGAAATTACACGACTAATTCGCTACAAAGTGCTGCTGATAGTGCCGAATATTTTAAAGCTAATCTTCAAAAGTATTTGTAGAGGTGTACGTTTCTCTTAAGCTGATCTCGAGGTAGTGATATGTCACGTGATTTACGCGGGAAGTAACCCAAAGAAAAGAATAAATGAGAGTAACTTCTTTGCCAGAAGACTTGAAAATCGAACTGTTCAGTAGTCTAGGGCTGTTCGATTACTGGACAACCTGCGACCTTGACAAGGCCAAGGTGAATTTGTTGATGAAGGCAACCAGCTTTTTAAAGATAGGTACGAAGGAGGTGGTTGGGGATGAATGAAGCGGTTCAAATTGATAACCCGTGTTTTTTAATCATGAAGTCCGGTAAAGAGTTTGATGAAAAAAGGCTAAACCATTTAGTTCTCATTCTGCAGACGAGTGAAAAGCGACCAATAGAAGTACACGAACATGCTGGGTATGAAAACTTTTCTAGCTTTGTGTAGGTGTTTAAGAAGCAGTTTGGAACGATGCGTGAGCAGTACCATGTTCGA
>Ga0306864_1000337_pt1 | contig 22568 bp, 26 predicted proteins | sample AntRauTorckE5430_FD_190448 | JGI IMG/M metagenome (GOLD analysis project Ga0306864, IMG submission 190448) | Saline lake microbial communities from Rauer Islands, Antarctica - Metagenome Torckler E5 #430 (v2) (version 2) | ecosystem: Environmental > Aquatic > Non-marine Saline and Alkaline >...
CATCCCTAATGGTGCTGGTTGTCTTTAGGATGAATTTTATCTTTTTGAATGTGTTCATCGATACTCTCAGCTTCCTTGGCAATGATGAAATAATATCATGGCTTGAGATGAGTTATTGTACCGTACCGTATCAACACCTGTTGACCTGTAAATATGTTGTGATTCAGTGATGCACAGCCGTCAATCTGTGACCATGGGGCTACAACAATTTGTTTTGAATTGTGTATTCTAGATTCTTGATAAATCCTCTTGATAAATCCCAGCATCTCATCAGTATCCCATCGGTCTGCTCCAGATCATCATGACTCAAGTACAGTAAAAAGCTCACAACTCTTCCTCCTTTCGAAAACACAATGCAGTAAGGGTACGTTACGACTTCTTTTTATAATCCGACCACAGTTTATCTCCTTTCGTAGCTTCAACAACCACCCCTTCCGTCTGAGCCATACACTCCTCAAGATCCTTGATATCCTCCTTGCACTTCCCCTCATCCCCATTCCTCCATGCCAGGCACCTCTGCATCTTTAGGTTCAGGGGCTTACAAGCGGGGTTGGGCAGCACGCGGGTACCGTCAAATGTACTTTCGATTTGGTTCGCGGTGCGAAATCGTTCACGGCAGGATTCGAGAGGTTTGGCGAGGTTGTCGCAAGATCGGCCAGAGCTCCGTTTTTCTTTCAGGCATTGGCGGTAAGCCTGCGTCTCCTTTCGGCACGCCGCCATGAAGTGTGGTGTAATATATTTAAGTTTATTATTAGCGTAGGCGGGCCGTTGTTTTGAGTGTCGATGTAGCCCTGTCATCTATCTTCAACGAGAGGAAGGATTCAATCAAGTGACGAGATTGATCAACTGACTGCTGACTGCTGACTGCCAACTGCTCTGAACTGCTTGCGACTTGCTGACTGCTGATTTGCATCCTACACGTTGAACTACGTTGAACGTATCGGGAAGCATCAAGAAGAAATAAGAAGCATTCTCGAAGACGAAATAAGAAGCTCACGTCTGTCAGGCCTCCGATGAGAACCCGAACTGACACTTTCTCGATCTTGGACTCCGAGTAACTGAAACTCATCATAAAAATCAACAGAGAACAATACAAACCGAACAATCTTCAATTACACAACATCAACTATTACATTATATAATGGTCCAACCAGCGAAGTAAGTCTGTCTCAATTAACATCCTGATGTATTTACTGCTCTCATGAAAGCGATCAATATGTTTACGAATTCACCTGTTTTGAGAATCATCCTTGACATAATAATATAATAATATTATGTCATGCGTCATCCTTTGCTGGATATTATGTTCTCAGAGCTGTGGATAATGTCATCCAGTTCAATCCAGCTGAAGTCAATCAACTTTTGCTACACTCCCGACTGCAAAGATTCCGATTACTCACATTCCGTTTACTCCACCTCATCCTATTTGCCTGACGCATCATTTTTGCATTGCAGAGACAAGAACAGAGACAAGAAGAGCACAGCACCAGAATCCAAAGTGGAAGAAGGAAGCTCCAAGCGTAACATCGTTAGAAAAAGTGACCACGATCCTAATCGTAAGGAAAAGAAGCAAGGAGGTGGCGGAGGGGGAAAGGGAAACTGGGATCCCATCGCTGACGGTTCCTTGTAGGATGCATATGACGCCATTCATGACTTGAAAAAACTGATGAACTCTTCCAGGCATCTTGAATCTACTTGCTGCATATTGGAGAGTACCCACAGATTTCGAGAAGAAGATTTCCCTCTCATTGCTATCAATGTACAATATCCTCATTAATCAGCTCTTGCCGGGCCTTCTCTTTTTGACTGACTGTAAACCATCAACTGAAGGTGCTATAATAACTCAAATCCTTGCAATATAAAAAATATTACAATTTCTTTTAATTGATAGTAAAATGTCTTTTCATCTTGAGGACTGGCCGTACTTACAGACAAAGCATATTATAGCATAGAAACCAAGCACCATCAAAATGACGCTTACTACGACTACTACCATACTACGATACTGCTGTTGTTTCGTACTCATTTCTATCCCTAAAATTTTGGTGAGTGTCGAAAATCTTTCGGTTTCGACAAAAATACAAATCTTTTTGGTGCCACGATCTTTGTGATTTGACTCCTCCTCCGCCCGAGCCTTGAACCATAATAAACCAGTAAAGAACATTAGCAACTCCAGCCGTGTTCCAACTTCACCACCACAAACAACAACATCACACACATCCAACCTCCCTTTCTCATTTACGATCAACGACAATGGCTGATTTTCAAAAGAGAAGTGAAGTCACCATAGAAACAATGGTGAGAACATGGTGTCAAGAGAATTCTCATGAGACAACAAGAAAGATCGATAATGATGAAGACTTGATGCTTTTCAATCATGAGACCATACCGGGTAGATCGCATTAGTATCTGCACATGCATGATATACATTCGCACGAGCTTCGAAATCTGGTCATGATGCAATCAATGGTCAATCAGTCATTGTCTTTCTGGTGGAAGAATTCCTAATCTATTTCTCGACATGTGTATTATTTATTCTCCATTCTCACACACGGCCACTCTCTATCTCTTTTAAAATCACAGGGAAGAGTTCATAATCCATCGGGTGATGGAGTAAGACCAGTCTCATCTGAAGTGAGGAAGAAAACAATCAAGTACAACAACACCGCACAACTACAAGATGACCACGAAACCAAGGTCAAAGATGTCGGGAGTGCCCGCAGAAACATTACAAGGAAGAATAGCACTGGTGATAATCACTTTGATAGCAAGAATAAAAAGCAAGGAGGTGCAGGGTGAGTGACTACATACATCTTCATCAAGACATGATTTCTTTTTATTGTTGATGATTCTACCCTTCTTGTTCTGGAAATTATTGCCCATTGCTCATACACCAAATTATTAATTGACCCCGTTTGCAGAAAAGGAAAGTGGGACGAACTTGATGGAGCAGATATGGCATATGTACCAGCTGCCCTTGACGAGAATGATCCCAACTTCGATGATTTTGAACCCGAATCCAATTACATTCTCTCGTCCTCTCTTGGAGCTGAACATATAGACGATACTCGCGTCGACGATCGCATCATTTATGGCCCTCATCTGACCCTTTCAGAGTTCAAGATTCGTGTGTGCGAGACTGTGAAAGAATACTTTGATTCTGGTGATGCCCATGAGGTCATCAGAAGTATTAAGGAGATGAAATGTCAGCCGTATCTTGGAGAAGTTGTCAAGAGGGCCATTGGCTTGAGTCTTGACGAAGGACCGAAGGAAAGAGAGCTCATTAGTAGGCTTTTGACTTCTGTGCATCCCTATCTTCTGGAAGATGATGATGTTGAGAAAGGGTTTGAGATCCTTTTGGATTCCTTGGAAGACTTGAGCATTGATATCCCAGATGCGAAGGTAAGTTGATGCGCTTTTTTTATGCTATTTAATTTTTATAACGTGAGCGTCTCTCCTCACAGTCATTACTATTCATGTCATTTCAAGTCCATGGTCGGCTGCTTCCTTGCACGTGCTATTGTCGATGAAGTGCTTCCGCCCGCTTTCATTTCAAATCGCAACAACAACCATCCTGGCGATGAAGTAATAGAGAAGGCCATGGTTCTCCTTTCACGAGAACACTGTACCGCACGGTTGGAAAAAGTATGGGGTCCCGGGGATGGACGTCCTGTTGCTGAATTGAAAGAAGTGATTGATCAGCTCGTTGAGGAATATCTATTGTCCAGAGAACTTGATGAGGCTGCTCGCTGCGTGCGCGAGATGGATGCACCCCATTTCCACCACGAACTTGTCAAACGTGGAGTGAAGCTCGCAATGGAAAAAGATGGTCTTGATCATAACGATACCGGAGTTTCTGCTCTTGATGCCATTGCTGCTCTCTTTTCTTTCTTGGTGAAGAATGCCATTGTGTCAGAGTATCAGGTAACAAAGGGGATCAGCCGCCTTCACAAGATTCTTTCTGATATTAAATTGGATGTTCCTGCTGCTCCAGCGATGTTGGAAGAATTTGAGGAAATGGCAAAGGAGGGTGGTTGCTTGATCTCAGCTTGAATTATCAAGACTGGACAGGCGGAATGAATACGATATATAAATATATATTGAACATAGCGCACGTCACCGAAACGAGATATGTTTGACGGTGACACTATATGAAGACCTTCATAAATGAACAAACTCAACTGATACTGGTATGTACTTATATTTTAATTACACTATTATCGTTATTTATGTAGAGGAGTAGTTTGCAGTGTTGTGGATCTATCTGAAGTTAAATTGAAATAATGAAGTCATTCGCAAGTCCTTCTCCGAACATTTCAATGTCATCTGAATTCATGAGGTCGTCTTTTTCACCACATGACATCAAGGCATCTATATCGTTCGTAGATAGTGATGCACAGTCATCAAGTGTGTTTGACTCAACTTCCATGTTGTTATCGGCCTCGCGCTCTTTGAACACATCTGAAAGCTGAACCATCAACTGGGAGTCGTCAAGATCAATTGTAATGTCGTCTTCTGAACCTCTTCTCTTTGGTGTGTTTACTAGACCATTCTGTGTAACATGATGGAGCAAAGCATTATCATCAAGCTGATTTCGTTCAAATTCTAGCCGCTGATGATAATACGGTAGCCGAGGGTACGATGGCCCAAATCTTGCTTCGTAACAAGGATATATTGGCGGATTCGGACAATATCTCGGAGGAGTTACTTTCGGCATCATGAGGCCAGAATGAAATGGTGGAATAAAACCTGTGAACGAATTGAAGTTCAATGACATAGGATTGATCCTGGACTCCTCTCTCACGCCTTTTGGTGTTTCGAGCACACCTGCATGGAATGGCTTCAAGTGGAAGTCAAATTCGCTTGTTGCATTGGAAGCCTTGGCTGTAATAGCAGACATTGTCGTCGATACCGATTGCTCTGAATCATAAGATTTCTTGGATGTGAAGGATTTTGGGCGTCTAGAACGCTTGCCAATAGCAGATCCATGTTTTGCTACGGATTTTCTAAATTGGGTCTTTCTAGTGGGTGCTAATGGAGCGGCAGTTCCCAGGTCTCTATTATCAGCCAGAAACAAGAAGTCCAAAAAGTGATGAGGTTTTTTACCTTTTTCGACAGTTGCCTTGAGATTTCTCTTCCGCACATTGGTTGTCCAGTTGACAACTTGAGAGTAGGATAGGTGCGTCGCCTGACCAAGGTCTGCGATTTCAGTTGATGTTGGAAAGGGGTGGCTCTACGATGTTTTTAAGAATAATGAGTGAGCATCTTTTAGAATTGCGAAGGCGGGATTATTGGGTCATTGTAATCGTCACATGCAAATAACTCACCCTGTGTCCAATCATCCAGCCATTTAGGATATCAGTCTGGCCTTTGGAATACTTGATCGCAATAGATTCCGACTTGCCCTTTCCACCCTTCTTAGGATTAGGTTTCATTCTCTTGATCTTAGCAGAGTTGGAAAGAGGCTGATCCGAAGCAGAATCAGAATACCACTGCAAGCAACGCTTGATTTCACCTCTCAGAATGCTGATGGACTCATAAATTAAACTGTCAGTACCTCTGAACATGCCCATTGGAATACAATGCACATTCAGAATGAATGCACGGTTATCTAACTTTGGAATTAAGCGACTTTGAATGAATCTGGCAACATCTTGCAACTCGTCTTCTCCTTGTCTTTCTCCCAAAGCAACTAATACTTCTGATTCATTTGGAACAGTTTTCGCAAGCAGTGATTGATGAATAGCCTTGACACTGAAGACAAGGAAGAGATAATGCGAAAAATATTCATGGCCGACAAAACGTTGGAAGTCTGACATCAAATGGTGCGGGAAATGCTCGCGCTTCTTCTCCGCTTTGGTCAAACTTGCACTTGCACTCGCGCTTGCAAAATTCTTATTTTGTGAAGGTTGAGAGTTGGACATGGTAAATTACTTTCTTGGTTGCTTTGGTTTTACTTGAATGAGGGAGCTCAATCGGTTCAATTGCAGACAGGTTTGTTGAAAGTGTGAGGTACTATTGCAGCGAAGACCAAAGAACTTTGAACGATTGAATGTCAGCCTATCCTATTCTATCACAATGGGTGTCAAAAATGCAGTCTCTACTAATCATTTCAGTCTGGCTTGTGTATGCTTTCACAACCTACGCGCTCAGTACAGCAATTCGTGAGCAGACTAAAGAAAAAATCATTCACAAAGTGCACAGATGTTTTGGTCCCTAGTGTGAAGTTATTCGGAAAGTAGGAATCACTCGGCCTTGCAATCATGTCAATTGGATACATTATGATACACTCTACAAATCATGCTTTGACAAGGTTCGTAATGCTGCATTATAATTTAAATCCTTCATGACCTATGACTTGCTCGTATTCTAGAAAAGTGAGTTTGAAGAAGTTGAACTTCCTCAAAAGGCTCTTAACCTACAGTAAATTCCTCTCTCTCTCGCTCCTCCAACTATTGGGATTTGCACCGATTTTTTGCAAGCTTTGGAAAGGGAAAGAAGCAATCCGAAAAGCGAAGCACCAAGCTAGCGACTAGATAGCAAGCAAGCACCAAGTTGTTGCTGTCTGTTGTTGTTGCTCTCTTCTCACACCAACGTTGCATCAAGTCAACACCAACAAATAAAACGAATATACAATGGCAAGCTCAGGTAGCGGATACGATCTTTCCTCATCAACCTTCTCTCCAGATGGTCGCATCTTTCAAGTAGAATACGCGTCGAAAGCAGTTGAAAATGCTGGGACAGCACTCGGCCTCAAATGCCGCAATGGAGTTGTCCTCTGCGTCGAGAAACCGCTCTTGAACAAGATGCTCCTACCAAATAGTTCCCGTAGGATACATACTATCGACACACACAGCGGGATTGCGATAACTGGATTTGTCAGTGATGGAAGACAGATGGTCAACAGGGGCAGAGAAGAGTGTGCGAGTTATGAGGAAACGTGAGTATTCACGAATGTAGATGTGAACGTCTGTCTTGTACGCGCCGTGTATAACACGTCTCTCACCACTTATTTTTGCTTGTACACTACACTAATCATTTTGATAGTTACGGAACGAAGATCCCAACGAAGGTGCTTGGAGATCGCCTCGCATCCTATGTTCATTACTTCACACTCCATGGATCCCTTCGTCCGTTTGGAACTGCTGCCCTCATTGCATCCTACGACCCAGAGACTAAGGATCACGCACTTCAGATGATTGAACCTTCCGGAGTTTCGTATCAATATTATGCATGTGCCGCTGGTAAAGGACGCCAGCCTGCAAGAACTGAGCTTGAAAAGCTGAATATTAATAAACCCGACAAGGCGGAAAATATTGACGTAAGGGAAGGTGTTAAGCAGCTTGCTAGGATTATTCATCTCTTGCACGAAGAAGGTAAGGATAAGCCTTTCGAACTTGAAATGAGTTGGCTATGTGAGGAAAGTGGATGGGAGCATAAAGGAGTTCCAAGAGATTTTATTAAGGAGGCTGTAGAATGGGCAAAGAAGGACATTGCAGAAGCACAAGATTACGAGAGCGACGAAGATGAAGAAATGGAAGACTAAAGCTGTTGCATCTAATTCTAGACTTTACACAAATGAAGTCATACGGGCATGAGCAATGAAAGGAACCAGTTTAGATGTCTCATATCGTCGTTTCCTTTCTGCCGGTAAACTAGAAATATAAATAAGCATTATATATCTTCATCTTAGCCAAATCCATTTAGGTTCTATTTATAGTTTTGCAGGACTTTGATGTCCATTTTATTGTCCGAACGCAGATTTGATTCCATCAAAAAATCCCTTCTGTTCTTTAATGTCTATCAAATTGATCTGCATTTGTTCATCCTTCAATCCATTGAATGCCAACTTGTATCCAAACTCCAAATCGTCCTTTGATTTGCGCAATTGAGGGTAGCCTCTGACAATGGTCTCAACAAGGTTCTTTTTGTCACGGAAGAGGGATCCGGATACTCCTGCATCAAGCTGGTTCTTGGAGATTCCAGATAGAAATCCATCGTCGCGATAATTGGCACAGAGAGAAGCAGAGCGGTCATCTCCTTTGAATGATCCACATGGATACCACATCTAGATAACAGTGAAAGGGTGAGGGAATTTTTTCTATGAATCGTTATGAAGGCACCAACCAATGCACTTATAAAAAACCAATGCACTTACGTTTGCTCTTGTGGTACGGACATATAAATTGAATACAGGGAAACCATCCTGACCTGGCTGTTGTGCTTCTACCATCTGTTCTCTCATGTTGGACATTTCCTTCTGACGCTTGTATTGTGCTCTCATTGCAGGGGGAACATTATCCTTTCCCTTCTTCATTTCAATAGTAGCTCCACTTGACTGAGAAGAAACAGAAACTTTTCCTGTAATGAGAACAGATCCTCCAAAAGATGAAGCCATACTGCTGCTTCCTACGCTGAAAGCAGATGTTCTGTCAGCCATCATAGCTGCTACGAGGAGAAGGGTTGCGGTGAAATATTTCATGATTTCGTGGTTAAGAGATTGATTATGCTTTGAAGAGCGTTAAAGTCAATACAAGTAGTAGTGCACACGACGCAATAGCTGGTGTCAGAGGGGAATCCTGAAGTGCAAGCCATGTGGGTCTCTGTGCGGTGCTTGCTTGCTTGGTGTGAGTGTTCCTGCGTCATCGTTCTTGCGTGGTGATAAGAAAGGCTAGCGATAAAGGCTCTAAACCTTGATTTACTACTCTAGCTAGATACATGACAGGCAATTTCTATTATGACAAAAACTTTCCAACAAATTTTTTGAAGTGGTTTCTTCTGCTACATAGTAATAAGTAATAAACTGAGTACATGCAGGTACATACCAAGATCGAGTACATGCAGGTACATACCATGAGCATAAACAATAGAAGCTGAATGCAATCATAACAAGAAAAAATTGACGAAGTTTTTGTCACCCCACTTTGCATCTCTCAATATATTTTCTAGATAGTTGTTGTCTAACCCTTCCTGAATGATTCCATTTGTCACCGCCTCGTTAACAGCTCTCTACTCCATTTTGTCCGCATCCAGTATCAATACACGTAAATAATCTCTAGCCATGTCGCCTTTTCGATAGATAATAGTATCATTATTTGAATAGCTTAAAGCTTAATTATACTCTCTCTAGAGGCTACTTCATACTAGCTAGACTCATATTGATGCCAAGCATGCATATTCATTTACAAGTCTTTGAGAACCCTGTTCCCTTAATTAATTCTATCTTGACCTATTTAAAAATCTTAGTGCCCTGTGTCTTTGTTAGTAGATCAGCAGTCTCTCCATCCATTCGATCAAGAGCACACACACTTCTAAATGATAAGGCATTGCTGACTTTGACCACTTTATGTTCCCACAACTTTTCTTGATTACTTTGATGAAGTTGATATATTATGTAATGACTCCTCAACTGACCTCAACTTCAACTGACACATAAAATCATATTATTTTGGTCTATTTAAAAAGTTAGAGGGAAAAATGAAAAGACTTTTGAAATTCGATCAATTATGGACACTTCAGACTAACATAATATTTTTAGTGATTTGATAGGAGACTGATCGCCCCCATCAGACAGCCCAACTGCGCCAACGGTAGACCTGCCTAATTTTGGCAGATATGTCAAATTTTTCCTCACAAGAAGTGAAGTACAAGAATATTGACCTCGATTTTGTCCTATCAGTTCAAGACGCAGTCTCTCATCAGCTGCTATTTTCAGACGTTTGCTCAAGCCGTCTCAATCGTTCTTGTACTTCTCTTCAATGGGTTGCGTCAAAAGTAAACCCATCTCACCATCAGTTGTCGATTCCAAAAATGAATCAGCGAGCCTTCAGATCCCAGGCGTATGCAACGTTGTTGTTGAAGATTATGAGGAATCGAATCAGACATCACGCACAGTTTTGTCAGAACTTATGGACACCCTCCACAATACGCCAATATACAAGCGAGGGAATAATTGTGTCGATGTGGTGACCGCAGATATTGCAACTATCGAGACTATCTATTGCGGTGTAAAGGATGGGCCTATTTTAGGATACGGAATCACTGGGGTTGTGAGGAAGTGCACCCATAAGAAAACGGGTGCTGAGTTTGCTCTTAAAACCTTGTCTCTCAAGCAGATCGAGACTGCTTTGGGTTTGGAGCAACTCAAAGAGGAGTTGGGGATTCTCATGCAGCTTGATCATCCAAATATTGTGAAATTAGAAGCTGTCTATGAATCTGAAGAGGAGATTTTCTTGATTCAGGAACTGTTGAATGGCGGAGATCTCTTTGACCACTTGGATTCCCAACCAGAAGAACACTACAGCGAAGCCCAATGTGCACGACTTGTGAAACAAATGCTTTCTGCAGTGCGCTATATTCACTCGAAGGGGATCATACACAGAGACTTAAAGCTTGAGAATTTCTTATTTGCAGGCCCTGAAGGTGAATTGAAGATGATTGATTTTGGTCTCTCCAAGCATTTCAATGATGGTTCGAAGCATCACGAACCCGTTGGGACGAGATATACTGTTGCGCCTGAAATATTGTTGGGCAATTACAACGAAAAAGTGGATGTGAGTACCGTATGACGCACTTTAAATTTAAATGCAGGATAACTGCATGGATCTCATACGCTCATCACAAAATGTTGTTCCTTAACAATCAAACAGGTATGGGCAATCGGTGTCATCACCTACCTCTTGCTCTCCGGAAATGCACCGTTTGGAGGGTGTTACGAAAACGAGTCTCTATCAGATATTAAGATGAATATTCTTACTGCTAATTTTTCCTTTGAACCTAACGAATACTGGGATCACGTCAGCGACGTTGGAAAGGAATTTATTTTAAAAATTTTAGTGACTAATCCTGGAAAGCGACCTACTGCAGGCGAGTGCCAATCCCATCCCTGGATGCAAGAGTGGATCAACAAAGAAAACGCTGGGCCTTTGAGCATCAATGTACAAAACGCAATGAATAAATTTAAGGGATTAGCTGACATCAGGAAATTACTTTGCGAGGTTATTGGTTTCACTCTTCTCCCCGAACAAATCACGGAACTGAGAAAAGAGTTTGAAAAATTAGATGTTGAACAAACTGGCGAAATCTCGTTGTCGAATCTTGAAAGAGTTCTCATGAAAAACCCAGGAAACAACGAGTCGTTGGGCGCTCTAGTAACAGAAGGAGAGGTCGAAGATATGTTTAATTCTCTACGTCTACACAAAGAAGATACTACTATACATTGGCATCACTTTTTAGCTGCGGGATTGAGTGAATGTGCAGTAGATGAAAGAAACCACCGCTTAGCCTTCGACAAACTTGATAACGAGAAAAAGGGTTACATAACATTTGACGATGTCATCGAATTAGCTGGTGCAGAAACATTGAAGAGGAGTTTACCGTCGCTAAAGAGGGAATGGGGGAATTCAATAGATGTTGGTCCAAAAGTTCACTTTCAAGATTTCGTAAAGGTAATGTCAGCAGTTTCTAGAGAGAATGATTAGTGTTGCCTTTATCCTTATTTCGTGCCTAGAAGCTAGAAGTAAAGAATACGCAATTCATCTTTAAACTTTAAAATGCTTCATTTAATCTAGCCATTTGCTGTATTCAATTTCGGTGATTTCAGCATTCTGCGTGACAGCACGGGTCTCACATAAGAGGAATGAGAGCCTTGCACCCAGGTCTAGAGAAAACAAGAATTAAACAATTCTCTGTCTGCGAATCAAATCCTGCTTCACAGTAAGTCAAATAAACTTACAACATACAGGTACAATACAATGTACAATGAACAATACTATGATGAACCAAGGATGAACATAAACCAGCTGATATAAACAATAGAAGCTGACGTATCAACGATAATCGTCCAATTTTTTTGCAAGCCACTTGTCCAATGGAATGCAATCATGACATCTTGACTTCCGAAAAACCATGAAAAATTTGACAAAGTCTTTGTCACCCCACTTCGTATTTCTCAACATATTTTCTACGTCAAAAATGAAATAGTTGTTGTCTAACCCTTCCTGAATGATTCCATTTGTCACCGCCTCGTTAACAACTTTCTTCACCATATTGTCTGCATCCAGTATCGATACATGTGGATAATCTCTAGCCATGTCTAGTACGCCATTTCGATAGATAGTATCCTGCTCGTCGGTGGTCAGCAGTAAAGTGAAATTCCTTCCTCTTGACTCAGTGCCGTTAAAAGAACAGGAAAGGTAATTGCTGATCCTTTCTAAGCTCGAATCGCAAATGTCCAGGGTGTCGGTTCTGCGTAAATGTAGCAAGCCGTGTATGGAGTTCGCTAGAGAATGCCTTTCAATCCGTTTTTTGAATCTTATTTGCATTTGCTTCAATTGCAATGGTTTGGTATCAGCATCTGTATATTCGCAACCAGAAGCAATTTGATTTTTGTAATTGCACAAATAAGGCGACATCTCTGGACGATAATCCTGTCCTGTAGAAGTATTTCGAAGCGCTGCGGGGAGAACTGGGATGTCTTGTTGCCAAAGATCATATCCCAAAAAATTGTTTTTGATTTCCCATACAAACCCTTTGTTGGAATTCAGTGGTAGACTCCAAGTAAATTCTTGTACCTTTTTGAAGTCATCAATCATTTTGTCATTATCGCTGATTACGTGGAGCCAATCCTCGTATTCCGTATCCTCCATGTTAAAGACTGGATTCTCAAGCCATGAGTCGAATTCATCATCAAAAATGTCACTTCGAATGACCGGAGCGTTATCTGGAAGGAATGTGATATTGTAAAGATCTGTCCATTGGATAGTGGAGCTGACAGGCATGTTGTAGTTGTGCGCTACCGACAGTAAGACTCTAGGAGGTGGGATGACAACTTGTGCGCAGAGATAACCCGCAAGTTCGGCTAAACGGTAGATGATTGTCTTGCGATCGTTCAGACCAGCGACTGAACCGGCATAGTATATCTTGTTGATTCGTTTTTGACATTGTCTCCGACAAGTCTTTTGGACTTCCTGTGATTGAAGCTTTCCATTCTTCGTAGCATTAATGTTTCCCTCTGGTAAAATATCAAGCTGCTCAAGAGTTCCTTGGAGGGAAACCCGGTTATCGATCTCATTGATACTTTCCTTTGACGAAATATCTACTGTATTTTGGGTTACTATGTACATCTGGATGGAGATAACGATGCAACAGAGCATTAGTAGAACACCGAGCATTTGTTTCATGTAGGCATTGCCTAGTGTTGAAGAATGATAGGACTGAATGGGATGAAGCATTTGTTCGTCATCTTCCATAAATGGGTCAAACCTTGGTTTACCTCCTCTAGCTACATCCCATGATGACGGAGAGCACCATCCATCTCTCATTACAAAATCTCCATCTGGCTGACGTCTGGTAGCACAATCAGACTCTTCTCCATATGAGGAATCATTCTCCTTGCGTTGGTGTATGTATTCTTGACGGCTGGTGGAATAAGATAACGAGGATGACACCATAGGAGGAGCACGTCCATCAGTTTTGTTGCAATCTTTATTCCTAGGTAAAGTAGATTGTCTCATTGCCGCTTGAAATATGTCATATGTAATGAAGTGGAGAAACGATTGTTATCTTTTTACGTTCCGATGAGTAAGTTTATGACGCTAATCCGATCTTTGACAAGCAGTTCGTCTTTGAAGTAGTGTATAATATGTTACGTGAATAGACAATAAGTGGAGTTATAAGAGTCAGAAGATGAATCCGTTGGAACACTTTAGTAAAGGTTGGCACGCTAAAGATTACCTAAGATAACGGGACTGAGGGAATTCAAAATTATGAGAAGAGTTTGGCATCCGTGTACGGTACTCACTCCGTTTGAATTTTGCTATAAAATTATGAGGGTTGAGTAGACTTTGTGACATTTAAAGTTCTCAACTACGTAAAGAGTACAACAGTATTTAGTGAAGAGAGGTGATTTGAACATTTTATATAAGCCCTTTCGATTTGTAAGATTTTATTTCACAATGACGACAGCAGCCCCGTCCAAAATCTCAGTCGTCGTCATCATCAACCATGATCCATGGTCCATGGTCCAAGATGATCAGATGAAACCTTGCGACAAATAGCAATCATCCGGTACTATTCCAAACTCCATACCACAACAACAGAGCCGCCTGTTCAGAACACTTCGTTAATTTCCCTGCAAACAGTTGACAGACACTCCAATTTCCTGCAATTCAATTGTGGCAGTATGCAGCAGCGGCAGCAAGAGAAGGAGGAGATGATGCATCAAGCGAGCAGCACCAATGCGCCTCTCAATCCTCCTCTTGCTGCTGCTATCAGTAGTCATGATAATACCAGTACTTTCAGCACAAAAAGTGGCTGGTTAAGAAAGAAATCAATTTTATTGATGGTCTTTTTAAATACAATTGCTGCAGGTTCCTACTATCACAACAATTCAATCCTCCTCTCTCAAACAAATATTTTTGAAGTGGAGACGGGAGTGGATAAAGTACAACAGCAGAGCAACAGGGAACAGGCAGTCTATGCACATACCAACAAGAAGAAGATAGACATAGGTCATTCTCGCCTTCCCTTCCCACCAGATATCCTCAACAGTATCAAGTCAACTAACTCATCAGACTACAGCTGGGTTGGGAATAATTTTGTGCCCCCTTCCGGTGTTCCTGTCTTCACGCCGTCCCAGATCAAGGTTTACTTCCAGAACAGAAATGTCCTCTTTCTCGGGGATTCCACAAACAGAAGAGTTTGGGGCACCATTAGAGCTTTGATCAATGCTGATGATCCGGATGATGTTTCCCTCGAGGCGTTGGACAAGGTCCATCGTAGGAGACTTGACGAGGTCGCTGCAGGAGCAGCATCGAGCACGGCAACAAATAATTATACGTCCGCTTCAGCTGCAGCAAAATTCAAAGCCGCAAGTGATAGAACATCGATCTGTGGACCGAGGGCCATCAAGTCACTCATACATAAAACTTTGCCAGTTTATGGCTGTGACAATGTGGTTGGTTCGACTGCTGAAAAGTACGCCATAAACCAATTTGATGATGATTATAAAAACAGCAGCATTGGAGATAAGATGAAGGAAACCAAAGGATTTTTTGATACGGGTTTGGGCTATTGTCACCACAACATACTTTGGGATTTCTATGATACGAACAACGGAGGGGAACTTCTGAATGCAATGAAAGCAGACTACGACCTTATTATCATTAACAACGGAATATGGGAGCACCTCAATGAGGGTGCATGCAGACGAAATGCCACGTCAGGGCTTGGATTTTTACCAGCCCTACTGGATAAGATCAGAAATGAAAGTTCAAAGGACCTTCAAATTGTTTGCCGCACTCCTGGGTTCACAGATGAATTGAGGAGGGGAAAAGGCTCAATGGAACTCAGTCTGGATTTCATCAATTATGCCAAGGAATATTTCTACAAAATCAGAATGGGACAAGGAATTGATTATTTAGAGCCCACACCCAACATTACCCTTGTCGACTTTGGCAGTGTCATCTTTAAGAGAAGCTTTCGAGAGAAAAGGATTCAAGGGGATCATGTGGCACACTATGGAGTCGAGGCTAGGCTATTGTACGCTCAGCAGCTGATGCATGAACTTATCAAAGCTGAACTTGAGAACTGGTAGGTTACTGTGGTGCTCTCCATAGAATCGTGCTGTGTTCCCAGTTCTTACTTGTTCATTTAGCTCTGAGATCATCTTGGATTCTGACGGAAAGAAGGTTCATGTTTCATCTCAATAACACATAGCGTCAGCATTTATTCAATTAGTACTATCCATGCTCACCATTTTCCATAATTTATATTTACTCGTATCGTTCTAAAATGTAGAATAGATCTAAAATGTATAATCAATTGGATTAGTTCGGCGGTAAGCTATATATCTAACTTGTAACTCACTGTGAATGGATAGATCGACATGGACTAAATTTGCCGTTTTGTGGATGGCGTTTGATAGTTCTTTTAGCACTCCACAGTTGAGATTGCTGGGAAATAACTTGAAAGGATTTATTTATACCCACATCAGCATTTGAAGCGAGGAAGACGGTTTCCAAGGAGATCACAACATGCACAGGAGGGTCGGAACTCGAAATTGACTTCATAATCCGTTGAAATGGGACGACAACGAGGTGGACTTTCCATTGAATTTGTATGTAGCTGTTGGGGTAAAGAGCGTTATATCTACCCCAACTCTCTTCTCTCTCTCCCCCTCGTCAAATTTGAGCCTACAACGTAAATGCTATGTTTGTATCATCAATGATTGTAGTAAGGGATTGAGTAGGAAGACAAGGTGTCCAGATTACCCCAAAACTATTTTACCTATTCGTTTACTACAGAAGATACTACTATACATTGGCATCACTTTTTAGCTGCGGGATTGAGCGAATGTGCAGTAGATGAAAGAAACCACCGCTTAGCCTTCGACAAACTTGATAACGAGAAAAAGGGTTACATAACATTTGACGATGTCATCGAATTAGCTGGTGCAGAAACATTGAAGAGGAGTTTACCGTCGCTAAAGAGGGAATGGGGGAATTCAATAGATGTTGGTCCAAAAGTTCACTTTCAAGATTTCGTAAAAGTGTTGTCAGCAGTTTCTAGAGAGAATGATTAGTGTTGCCTTTATCCTTATTATCCCATATTCTTGCTCTATGCATTCCTCTCTTTCGTGCCACTAGAGAAGCTAGAAGTAAAGAATACGCAATTCATCTTTGAACTTTAATATGCTTCATTTAATCTAGCCATTTGCTGTATTCACTTTCGGTGATTTCAGCATTCTGCGTGACAGCACAGGTCTCACTAAGAGGAATGAGAGCCTTGCACCCAGGTCTAGAGAATACAAGAATTAAACAATTCTCTGTCTGCGAATCAAATCCTGCTTCACAGTAAGTCAAATAATAGTTCCATACTCTCATAAATACATCATCAAAACCCAGTGCTCGAACAGTATCTTCGCATGCGTTAAACCTTCTTCTCCACTCACGGAGAGTCTCTGCATAGTGAATTCCAATGTTATCAATATGCTCAAGAGTGAGAGTCGACCACTTGTACGAAGCATCAACAAGGGCATGAAGAGATGGACAACAAGACCCAGGAAAAATGATGGTATTGATAAAATCAGTTGTCTTCAGGTACGTCTCATAGCGAGACTCGGGAGTTGTGATTGCCTCCATTACCAGCACTCCATCAGGGTGAAGGACTTGCTCCACTGCCCAAAAGAATTCCCCAAGATGATCGTGACCGACGGCTTCAATCATCTCACAGCTTAATACACGATCATACTTCATCCTGTTCTCCTTTCTCCTTGCAAATGTCCTATAGTCAATGACTTCAAATTCGATCAGGTCCTCAAGACCTTCCTTGCGGACCCGTTCCTCCGCGAGAGCCTTTTGCTCCACAGAAAGGGTGATTCCAGTAACCTTGCATCCGTATTTCTTGGCTGCGTGAAGACTGAGTCCTCCCCACCCGAAACCAATATCTAGAAGTGTTTGACCCTTTTGCACTTGCGCACGTTCAAGAAGTGTGTCAAGTTTTCTCACCTCAGCTTCTTCTAAGCTGCCGCGGAAATCAAGCTTGTTGACAGGTTGTGACGGAATCTTTACTGCGTCATAAATAGCGCTGGAATACATCAATGTCTCCTTATCCAAGAAAGTTCTAAATAAATCATTGCTCAAGTCTGACATACAATTATTTGATCGGAACGCTGTGAGCCATTTACAACTAGTATCAGCAAGATCATTTCTTCATATCAAATAACTTACCATAATGAGCATGAATGTTCTTCAAACTTCCCCCCCTCTCAGAGTTATCCATAGTCAATTTGTATTTGATGAAATTAAGGCTCGCTCCAAACTTTGCCAACAAAAGACCAGCGGCATTTGTAAGTGCATTGTTGTAAATCTTGGTAGATCTCATGGGTGTAAAAGATTGTGTGGTATCTCTATTTCCGATGAATAAGTGGAAAAGACGAGTCAACCCGACAGGATCTCCAATAATGATATTCGATTCGTCCCTCAGCTTGGATGGTCTAATTACCTGATCATAGGAGTCTGCATTAATCAATGGCTGCACATTGTAATGACCGCTCATATAACTTCTTGCAAGACCAAGATCATATTCCATGGCAATCTTTACAAAGAACCAATCGTCAAAGACCCGGAGAGTAACGGGTTCACTGTCACAACCACAAGGGGTGCCATCTCCAATACTTATGATACTACCATCGTTCATTTTGAGTTGCAGAGAACCCTTTTTGATCGCATCCTTCATGAATCCTAGCACCATCCACTTACATATAGCCACCGGTAACGTGTATGAAAAGTAGTTAGAAATCTTCTGCAAAACAGTTCCTTCAAAGACTTTCGAAAGTGGAGCAATCATGTTAGGTGGCGCAAGAACCATGGATTCAGATCTTTCTCCTCGACACCAAGGCAAGGGGACTTTGCTAATGCTTGTTGCAACTTCAAATCCTCCTCGGCATCCATCTTCATGAAAACCATATCCCTGCCATGCACCACAAAACCAAATCCCATCTTTGCCCTGATACTCCTTCATAATCTTTTCGCGAGCTTGAAGCGTCTGTGGAGTAAATTGAGGATGTGCCATGATCTGCTTCTTGTATACCAACTCGGGATTTGGCTTGTTGTGAGGATTCAAACTGACCATAATATCCGAATCAGTCTTCAGATTTTGCAATCTATTCAAGTAATAAGTAACATATACAGCCTTCATCCGCCCATCCTCGCCTTCCAACTCTCCTTTGCTGTCTTCCAACGTATTTCCAAAACCAGAATCACCACCCTCGAACGATTCTTTGCCAGCTGTATTTTTCATAGTGTGCGTCTTGAGCTGATTAGATTTTCCGATGCAGTTCCAGCTAGCCCATGCCGCTTTCCTTTTGGGCATGAGAGAAACGTCCGAATGAACATAAACGATGTTATCCTCATATTGTATATCACCAAGAAGCTTCAACAACTCCACATCACACTGCGCTTCATCCTGTAATAAGTCCACGGCTCTGGGTGCATGACACGCAAACACGACCTCTTCAAATATCCCCATACTTGTTCTTTCGTCTCCTCTGAATACTTCATATTTCGCTGTTCCATCATTGTTAACTTTCTTCACAGTGGTAATGGGCGAAGACAAGTGCACATTATCTCCAAGAATAGAGCCCACCTTATCAGTATACTGCTTGGATCTTCCAGAAACAGTTTTCCACTAGTAAACTAAAGGGTGAGTCAATGCAATAATGCCATAATTTCATACAATATTTCACCAATCTCTTCTCTTGCCTAATAAGTACCAACAAAATACAATCTCACCTGAGGCCGATCAAAGAGTTGCAACATTTTATGATTGCACAAGAACCCAATTAATTGTACAGCTGGGAAATTCAAAACATCCCCCATGCTCGCACTCCAGAGCGCTGCCATCATGGGCAACAAGTAATGCGTTGCGAATTCCTCCGAGTATCCTTCTTCGCGAAGATACTGCTTGGTAGTCACCTGTCTCCTAGGATCATCAAGTGACAGGGTAAGCATCTTTCCCGCTTCCTTGTTGAAACGGAGCATATCCTTGACGAAACGATGGAAGGATGGACGAAAGAGTTGGGATTTCTTGGCGAGTAGACCGCTCAGGCCTACAGAAGACCATTCCATGTTTCCTTGATCCAAGGATACGGAGAGGGACATGTCGGTATCTTCCATTGGGATTCCCATTTCGTTGAACCATGCTACCATGTTGGGGTAGTTGGAGTCATTGAATACCATGAATCCAACGTCTACATCGATGGGATCTGAGTTTTTGGGTGTGACGGAGATGGTATGCGCATGTCCTCCGAGACGGTCTTCTGCTTCAAAGATGTGGACTTGGGCATCGGGGCAGTTGGTATGAAGATGCCAGGCACATGCAAGTCCAGATACTCCTCCTCCAATGATGGCTACTTTCTTCGTCATGGTGGGTATGAGTTAGATATTATAGAGTACTGTATGTGCTATCTGTGTGGCGAAATTGATGTACCGGGTTTGTGTTTGATAAAGTAGTCAAGTATAATGTACAAAGATCCAATTCCTTGGTCGTGGCAAAAGAAGAAATAGGGATATCTTCTGTGATAATCTGAGCGGTTGGAGGGAGGAGGAAGAAGGCGGCCGTGCGCTGGAGGAATTTTGCGTCAGTCATATTACATAATATTACATGATATCAATGCAAGGATGAGATGCTAGCCTGTGTAATAATTAACTCTGTTTGAGTACCTCTATTACCTTAAAAATTAAAAATGCAACGGCTCCATTTTATTGACAAGAAAACTAGCTTTCGTAATACTAGTTACTACCATAGTTAGCGAGTACCGACCAGTTCAATCACAATATATAAATAACTAGATAATGGAACGTCCCCATTTCCAATACAACCAGAGTGTTCTACGTAACCGCAAGAGCAGCAGCAGCCGTTTCAGTTATGCGAGCCTTCCATGCCTGATCATGCTGCTCGCAGGAATCATGATTGGCTACGTCGTCCTTCCCAACATTGCTAATCAGAACACCCAGAGCAGCAATGTCAACGAATGGATTGCCAAGGAAATACAACATAATGCCGTACCTGCAGCTGCAGGCATTGATTCTACTTCTCATGACAATGGATCATCCGGTGGTGGAATTCGTCGTGCTCTCCAAGCTCCAGCAAGGGATGGGGGTGAATATGATGCCCAACATCGTATCATGGAACAATATCATATTCTATCCTCTCAGTCCCTCCCAACGGCCACCACGCCTTACGTTATGAAAACGCCCAAGATTCCCGATAGCCAAAAGAAGAAAATTCTCGTAACTGGCGGAGCAGGATTTGTAGGAAGTCATTTGGTGGATAAACTGATGCAGGAGGGACATGAAGTTACCGTCTTGGATAACTTCTTCACGGGACAAAAGAAGAATATTGAGCATTGGATGCATCATCCCAACTTTAGGTGAGTCATGCTGAGTTCCATTCCTTATAACAACATCATATATATATATATTACATATATGTACATACATGTGTGTGCGCATTGTCCTTATCCTGTATGAACCATGATACTCACTCATTGCTCCTCTATCACCATCACTACTCCGTCTTGATTCTAGTCTCATGGTCCACGATGTTACCGAATCCATTACTCTCGAGGTAGACCAAATCTACCACCTCGCATGCCCCGCATCCCCACCCCACTATCAATACAATCCCGTGAAAACAATCAAAACATCCACCATGGGGACGATCAACATGCTCGGACTCGCAAAGCGCGTCAAGGCCCGTATGCTCCTCACCTCAACTTCTGAAATCTATGGTGATCCCAAGGAACACCCTCAGAAGGAAACCTATTGGGGTAATGTCAACACCATCGGACCAAGATCTTGTTACGATGAAGGAAAGAGAGTTGCCGAGACCATGATGTACAGTTACAAGAATCAGAATAATGTTGAGGTGCGCGTCGCGAGGATTTTCAACACTTTTGGACCTAGAATGCATCCGAATGATGGACGTGTTGTGAGCAACTTTATCATTCAGGCATTGCAGAATAAGCCATTGACCATTTATGGTGATGGATTGAATACGAGGTCCTTCCAGTATGTCACCGATCTGGTGGATGGGTTGCATGCCTTGATGAATGGAGGTTATGATGGGCCTGTGAATTTGGGTAATCCTGAAGAGTTTACTGTGGGCGATTTTGCTAAAAAGATCAAAAGTATTACCAACAGTGAAAGTGACATTTTGTTCTTGGAAAAGAGTCAGGATGATCCTTCACAGAGAAAACCTGCGATTGATGTTGCGAAGAGGGAGATTGGTTGGCAGCCAAAGGTCCACGTGGACGACGGATTGAAGAGTGCTATCAAGTACTTTCAGAGTGTTTTGGATGCTGATGGAGAGATAATTCCTACTGGACCTGGAGCCTCCAAGCCCAAGGGTGGTGATACTGGAACTGTCAACACCAGTTCAAGAGTTGCTCCTTAAAAAGTGATCGCACACTTGTGACGAAAGCGATTATTGTTTCGTCTTCTCTAGGTATTTGACATCAGCCAAATCTACAGTGTAAATACCTTTAAAAAATAACTTTGTTATGTTATCTTTGTACTGTGTGCTCTTCACCTGTATCAGTTGCACCACCGCCCTCTGTGCCAGTATGCTGCGCTGATGAAATGAATCATTGACCAAATCAATAAACCAAGTGCCCAAAGTTCGTCCCTGTCTTTGACAAATCACTTTTTTACAGTTTAGCTGTTGGCATCTTCTTCCTTGTCGCTGTTAAAACAGCAGTCAATTTCATTGCTAGATTCATCTTTCCCTTCACCTTAATTTTACCCTTCATGAACGCTTGCTGAGGTTTCAACTCTCCAGTAATCAATTTCAGCATATTCTCTGAGTCAACAATCACAGTTAAATCTGCATGTTCCTGCTCTCCCTTTGTCACCGACAATGTAGGACCCTTCAGGTCAAGCCCTTCATGAACGCTTGCTGAGGTTTCAACTCTCCAGTAATCAATTTCAGCATATTCTCTGAGTCAACAATCACAGTTAAATCTGCATGTTCCTGCTCTCCCTTTGTCACCGACAATGTAGGACCCT